>Ga0181414_1000017_pt1 | contig 44350 bp, 53 predicted proteins | sample 37SPOviralmetaG_FD_130139 | JGI IMG/M metagenome (GOLD analysis project Ga0181414, IMG submission 130139) | Marine viral communities from the oligotrophic San Pedro Time Series (SPOT) site, San Pedro Channel, CA, USA - 37 SPOT_SRF_2012-11-28 | ecosystem: Environmental > Aquatic > Marine > Strait... | reverse complement strand
TGCTAAAAGAATGGTAGACAAATATGATTACTACCCATCAGATGACAACACAGTTGCTGAAATAAGGGCCTATATGGATGATTGTAGCGTAGATTATTCATCAGGCGATACTAAGGCAGAGTTATTAGAAAAACTCATGTCAGAGCCTCATTCTGTGCCTAAAAAAAATGAAGAGTACACATATACAGTACAAGAAGTAGATACTACTACATTGCAAGACCCAACTTGGCAAGAGTGTGCATTTAAGCAAGGCAAATTAGGCGCACCAAGATGGAATAAAGACAATACAAAGGTTCTTGTTAAATATGAATTATCTATCGCTGATGGAACTTTAGACCAAGTCAAAGGAGTTAGTGGCATTACTGCTCTATCTCATAGTGAATGTTTAGCTGAAATGAAAAAGGATGAATGGGTTGGGGAATAGAGGCAACTCTTTGGCTGAGTTTGCAGTTACTATGGCTATCATGGCTACTCTTGCAACTACTTCTGCTCCTGCTTTTAGTAGGATTGGTGAAGGGGCTAAAGCTAAAAAAACTAAAGCTAACTTAGAAAAAATAGTAAAAGCATCTTCAATGTGGTACAATCAACAAGTTGAAGAATATGGAATGGGTAAATTTCCATCTCAACCACATCGAACAGTTAGTGTAGGCGAAGTTATTGATTATAACGGCAATCGTAGAATAGAGACAGACGAAATACTTAATGGTGTTTATGTTCCCGTGTTTAGTGACACTAGCTTTTTACATCTTTTTGATAATGACACAATTAAGTCACCTTATCAAGAAGGCAGATATCTATATGCAATATTAGGTGGCTCTGGAACAGGCAATGCAATCGTATCGCCTATATTCGTTGTAATAGACGAAGAGAACCCAGAGGACTTTTATAAATACTACAAACCATAGTTTATGGATGAAAAAAATCAAACAGCAAGGAGTTACAAAGCGGGAATTATTGATGATAATTTTTCCATTCATCTTAATATTAAGTGGCTTATTCAACTGTGCGTGGCTGTCTCTGCTGTTGTTTATGGATACATGGAGGTTGCAAATCGCATTGGAGAACTTGAGCGTAGAATGGAACTTGCTAATACTAACATTGAAGACCTTGTAAGTAAACATATAATAGAAGAAGAAAAAAAAATGTCAGCAATGGAACAACAGTTGGATTGGTACAAAAAAGAACTTAATTTAAACCCATTAAGTTGGGGTAAAAAAAGGAAAAAATAATGAGTCCATTACCATTTCATTGTATGATATGTGATAAATATTGTAGTAAACCATTTAATGGACTATGTGAAAAATGTCAAAGAGAAGAAATAACAGCTTATAAGGAAGAAGAAGAATAATGGATTTTTTAGCAATATATTCAGAAGCAGGAATGATAGGTGTTGTTGGAGCAATGTTTGTATTTATGGTTTATTCAATGAACAAGAGAGGAAATGAGCAAGCAAAAGCGTTAAAAGAGTTAGAAGTAGAAAATAAAGGACAAAGTGAAACTTTAGAAAATATGGAAGGCATGGTTATTAAGCTTATTGGGAGATGGAATCAATCAGATGACAAACTTGATAGGAAATTTGATGCACTTAATAAAGAAATAAACGATTTAGATAACCAAGTCTCTGAAATAAAAGGCAGTTTATCTAGAGTAAATGGGAAACATTAATGGCTAAATCACCAGCATGGCAAAGAAAAGAAGGGAAATCTAAAAGCGGTGGCTTAAACGCTAAAGGAAGAGCAAGTTATAATAAGTCTACTGGAGGCAAACTAAAAGCACCTGTTACTAAAAAAAATCCTACTGGAAAAGCTAAATCAAGAAGAAAAAGTTTTTGTGCACGCATGTGCGGTATGAAAAAAAGGTTAACTAGTACTAAAACAGCTAGAGACCCTAATAGTAGAATAAATAAAGCTCTCCGTAAATGGAGATGTAAATGCAGTTAACAAGGAGTTATTATGCCTAAAGTAGGAAAAAAGAAATTCTCTTATACTAAAAAAGGGAAAACTGATGCTAAAAAGTATGCTAAAAAAACTGGTAAAAGGATGAAAAAAAGTGGCTACTAAAGGAGCAAAAAAAAAGAAAGGCTTGTATGCAAACATACATGCAAAGCGTAAAAGAATAAAAGCTGGAAGCGGTGAAAAAATGCGAAAAGCTGGTAGTAAAGGTGCTCCCACAAATAAAGCATTTAAGCGTTCAGCTAAGACAGCAAAGAAAAAATAATGGATAGTTTAAAAGTTAGTACATTAAGCGTTAGTTCTAGTATGGTCTATTGGCTTGATATAATTCCAGCAGTACTTATGTCTATTATGTTTGTAATGAATATAGTATATTTGTATTGGAAAATAAAAAAGATAAAGGAGTCCTAAATGGATATTAAAGGAGTATTAATAAAGTTAGCTGAAGAACAAGCTGAAAAAATTCAAAAAGAAGCTATTCAGTCTTTAGCAAGTGATGAGATGACAGATAAGATAGCAACAGCTATTAATAAAAGAATAGATATACCTTTTGTTAGTGAAGATAAAGAACAGATTTTCTTTGAAAAGCTTGTTGATGTAGTTACTGACATACTTGAAGGTTTATTTAAGAAATAGCTTAGTGGGGCGAGCAGTAATCTGCTTTCTCCTCCTTGGCTTTTATTGCAAGCCCTGCTAGTTATGAGCAAACAGAGAATTAAAGGATTTAGTATTAAAGGGACTAAATCAAGTCTTGAAACGCCAGATAATTGTTACTATTGCGGTAGTGATGATATTGTAGGCGTAGAAATACTTGGTGCTCTTAATGAGCCTTTAATATGGGAGTGTGGGCATTGTGGCGAGCATATGCTTAAATATGATAGAGAAAAAACAAAAAAACTGTTAGATAAAGCTCCAGAGCTTGATATAACAAAGGAGGAATGGGAATTAGCATGGCAAGGAAAACCAAACTAAAAACCAAAAGAGCAATAGTAACACCTGATAAACATTTTCCATTGCATGATGTACCTGCAATAAATGTACTTTGTCAGGCTATTGAAAAAGTTAAGCCAGACATTTATGTAGATTTAGGTGATGTAGGTGAATTTGAAAGCGTAAGTCATTGGCAGTGGCGAAAAAAGAAAAGACCGCCATTAGAATATCAATTACCTTTTGTAGATGAAGAAATTGCAAAAGTAAATAAAGGAATGGATATAATAGACAAATCACTTGATAAAGCAAAAGTAAAAGAAAGACATTTTTGTGAAGGCAACCACGATGATTGGTTAAATAGATTTGTTGAAGAAAACCCTTATCTTACTAAGTATAAGTTTAAAGATGCTGTAAGATTAAAAGAAAGAGGATATAAGTATCATCCCTGTGGTAAGTTGTTTAATATTGGCAATCTTTATTTTTATCATGGTCACCATTTTGCTGGCATGACTCACACTAGAAATCATTTACTTAGAATGGGTTGTAATGTTATGTATGGACATCATCATGATATGCAACAATCAAGTGTGACTCATATGGATGGGCCTAAGTCAGCTTGGTCTATAGGGTGTTTAAAAGATATGACATCTGAAGCCAATGCTTGGTTAAATAACAGACAACATAATTGGCAACTTGGATTTGCTATTGTAAACTTTTACGATAAGGGTAATTTTAATGTAGAGGTCTGTACAATTATAAATGGAAAAACAGTTGTAGATGGGGAGTTATTAGACGGCAATGCCTAGAATGGTTGCAGAAATAAAAAACTTTGGAGTGGGTATAGTAGCTACACCTGATAGTAAAGATATACCCACAGATGCTTCTGATTATTCATTAAATGTAGAACCTGTGTCTAGCAATGGAATGATAAAGGGAAGAAAAACAGATAATTACGCAAAGTCTCTTGGTGGTTTTGATGGTACATCAACAGGTGTTTCTTCTGTTTCAAAAACAATAATTCAAAGGCTCCCAACTAACTAATGTCTAAATTTAATGAAACAAAATTTAAAATAACTGGTACATATAATAATGTAAATAAATTTGTATATCAAGCAAAAATGAATACTGCTCCAAGAGGGGTTACTAGTGGTTCAACATTTAAAAATACTGTAGAATATAAAATAAGTAATATTGATAGAAAAATAGTATTAAAACTTACTCATAATTCTGCAATAGTTACAGTAAGAAGTCAAAAAGCAGACGGTACTTATGAAGATAGTACTAGTGGATATCCTTTATTTGTTGGAGATAAAATATTTGAAATATCTGATATTACAAATCAAAGTTCAGAAATAGGTAAAATAGCAAGTATAACTAGCGGAACAGAAGGCGTTAATGTAAAAACATTTAATTTAGTTACTTATGTTACTTTAAATCAAGGTTCTGGAACTATAGATTCTCTTGTTAATTATAAGGCTCAATATTCATCAGCTATTGATTTATCTACAATAGCGACATCAAGTAATGCTCATACTTCAACAAAATTATTTGGATTATCTTTTTATTATGAAGATGGAGCAACAGTGCAAAATTGGCCAAGTCATTTAAGCACAGTGGCTAGTTCTACTTATTATGAAGTTTTTAGTTTTACTGCATATCCTCAAAAAAGTTTTATAGCAAACAAGCTTGGTAAATTAATTAAAAATGGTATTTATAATATTATTGGTTGGAATAAAGTATCTAATACTATAAAAATACTTAAAGATGTTTACAATGAAAATAACTCAAGTACTCAAATAGTTGAGCAAAATGTAAGTTTAGGTGATTTTAATATTTCAGGTAATTTAACTTTTGACAATAGAGGAGATGATTTATATATTGGTACGGGTAAAAATTCAAACCCTATATATTATGGATATCCAAATGTTACTCAATTTGGTAAAAGAAGTAGCGCTACTGCAGTTTTAACAGACGGGCCAACATTAATAAACAAAAGCGTTATACCAAAATTTGAACAATTTATAATCCCTCCTCCGTCAAGTGCTAATGCTGATGATTGGTACTTAAATGATATTTCTCAAGGTGCTTGGAATATTACTAATGAAACTCAAACAATAATAGGATATGAAAGGAATAGTCCCTATCTACTAAAAGCATCAAAAGGAAGTGGTGTTCAAAATGCTTTTTTTGCTAAAGGTAATATAACAGCTATTAGGCATAACAATAGAGATGCTAATACTGTATGGGTTTTAGCTAATGCACAAACTCATTATTTATTAATGTTAGTAAATACATATACAATGAGTATTCATAGTAACAGAATATACAGAATTATTAGCGCAACAGGGGAGCAATATATACCTTCAGCTAGCTCTAATGAAGTCTTGTTAACAGATGTTTTATATCAGTATCTAGCTGGAACACCGGGTGATAAAAGATTATATATACAAGCATCAGATAAAGATATAGATAGTAAAGAATTATCTGAATCTGTATTTGGAAATGATATACTCAATAAACAAGCATATATATGGAGAAGTGCAGATATAGATACAGCACCAACTTCTGTTCCAACTATAGGTTGGACAGATTTAGAGTTTACTAATATTACTCCTAGTATGTCACCTTCTGTTAAAACAGTTTTAACTAGTCCTGTAGAAAATGAAGAAAGAACTCCTTACTGGTATTATTATGAAAGCGGGACTCAAACAACTGATGGAGAAAGACCGGGAGACCAAGACCAGACTAGAAGCATTATTCAAAAAGATGGATTTTCTACTATTGAAAAATTACTTACAGGCGAAGAATTTCCTTTATTACAAACTCCTGCAAAAAGAGGTTTAATTGATTATTCTTTAGGTCATCAAGCAGTAGGTGTCATTATACCCTATACTGAAAATTCAGTAACTACTAATAGCATTATAAAAGAATCAGGCGAGTTACAAGAATATGAAGAAATAGATGGAGGAGATAGGTCTGTTGTAAGTGTTCAAGGTTATAAAATAGGCCCACTTGTTACTCAAAGTATATCTATACCAAATGCTAACGATAGTAATAATCATCAAACTTTAAGAAATTTAGATGTTTTATTAGGTAGTCATATTCAAATTATTAACAATGCACCAAATGCAATAAGCGGTAGAGAATCAAATCCAACTCCTGTAAAAAGAATGAGTCTTAGTACTAGTACTGATGATACAGCTTTGTTAAATACATTAGACGATGTTTCTAGTGATGGCTCTCTAAATATCTATGGAGATGGCGCTCAATTTACTGAGTTTAACTCTGCATCAACTATAATCTCTGGAAATGATTATCCCTTAGGACTAGCTGTAACAGAAGGCTCTAGAGTACATACTTGGCATATATCTCAAGGTAGTGATTTTGGCAGTGGTAACTCTGTTACCAATGGAACAGCTACTGGCTCACAAAGTCTTGGTTCTAACCAATGGGCTCTTACACTTGCAAGCGGTGCTAGCGGTACAGATGATGTATATAATAATAAATACATTATTATTACTAGCGGAAAAGGAGCCGGTAGCCAAGCTAAAATAACCGACTATGTTGGTGGAACTAAAAAAGCTTATTTTACCGCAAGTGTTGGACAAGCTTATGATAATACAAGTGTATATTATATAATTAATTCACCAAGAAAAGACCAATCAAATAAAATTATACAAGAAGGTCATTTTTATGCAAGTACATTTGAAAAAACAATTCCTTTTAATTTATCAAATGTCACAATACCTCATAAAACCTTTACGCCAAGTAATGCATTAGGGAATCAAGAAATTGAAACAGTTCCTCCAGCTATGCTTGCTTCTCAATCAATTCCATTTGACGAACAAACTTATTCTACAGATAATAGTATTGAAGGAGTAGCTCATGTAACAGCAGTAATATATCCTAATGATGAATTTAATTTATATTATAAACATAAATTATTTACAGAAGCCTCTAATGTTGTATGGGATTATTTAACCACTTTATCTACTATAAAAATAGCAGTCATAGATAGTACTTTATCTATTAAAGATAATTCTCAATTACTTCCAGATAAAAATGAAGGAGGCGATAGTCACTATAAAAGTAAGTTTTATAGAATATCTTTAATGTATGATGGGTACCAAGAAAGTAGATTGAGTAAAACTATTTATTCTTCACCAACTAATCCTCATGCGGAAGGGCAAAATATAGAAGTTAAAGTATTGCCAAATAAACTAAATCCAAGAATAAGTCATATAAATATATACAGAGGTACTGCATTATCAGGTACTGCTGTTCAAGCAGATAGTTCATATAATCTTGTTAAATCTATTCCTTTTAATGGAGACGGTTGGATTGAAACATCAGATAGTTACTTATCTCTTGACATTGAAGACAATAAAGGAGATAATTTTGGTTCTTATGAAGGGTTAACAGGTATTTCAGCAGAAATGAATAGTAATTGGTTAAATTATTCTTTATCTGAGCAATGTGCTGGATACTTATTTGTAGCTAAAGCAAATAATGCAGAAATATCTAATACTGATAATTATGTATTTAGAAGCAAAGCTGGAAAGTATAATATATTTAATTGGGCAAATGAATATTGCGCAATTCCAGAGAGCATTACTTGTTTACAAAGTTATAATAATTTTCTTTATGTTTTTAGTACATCTTCTGTTTATACTGTTAATCCTAACAATTTAAGTATAGTAGATAAAATGGAGGGCCAAGGTGTTTTATCTGACGATGGAGTAGTTTCTACCGATTATGGTATGTTTTTTGCAGATAAGTATGGGGCTTATGTGCATAATGGAAAAAGCGCTCAATTAATTAGTAGAGCAATAGAAGATACAGACAACACTGATTTAACTAATTATGTTTGGAATAATGTTAATTGGGAATTAAATCCGCCTAAATTAGCATTTGATTCTCAAAGAAAATCTTTATTAATATTTTTTGTATACAATAATAATTCATACGCTTGGGTATATAGTATTCTTCAAAAAAGATGGGACTTGTGGAGTTTTGACAACGAAGTCAAGGCTGTTATACGAGGTAAGTTTGGAGAAATTCTTGCATCAGACGGCAAACTATTCCAAGTAGGGACTGGAACTACTCGTAAGGCTTGGGAGTTCCAGTCCAAAAAAATAACAGCAGGGTTTGATACTTATGAAAAACAGTTTAAAGAAGTGCATTATGAAGGTACTAATTCACTTAGTACTACATATAAAACTTCTCTTGCAGATAGTAGTTGGAATGCATTAAGTTCTAATAGGCTAAATTCAGCTCATAGTAAGTCTAAATGGTTACAAATTAAAGTAGCCGATACTAGTGGCGCAAAACAATTAGAAAGCCTTGGTGTGCATTTTAGACCCCTTAGAGCTAAGAGTACTAAAGTATGAGTAGAGTAAGCGACCCTTTAATAAAAATGGAATTTGAAGAACTAGAAAAAAGACTAGATATTTTAGAACAAAGCATTGTAAACAATAGAAGTAACTCTTCAGATAAAAATGAAACTTTACAATTAGGTACATATAGAGTACTTAAAGAAGAGAGCAAATATTATATTGAATTTAAACACAAAGATGGTTGGGTTAGGTCTAATGCATCTAATTTTACATTAAGAGGTTAATATGTTAGGTGGAATGATAGATTTTTTAATGGGCAATCCTAGTGCTAGTAAACTACAAAGCACAGTTGGTAAAGGCATGGAACAATACATAGGTGGTATTCAGGGAATGGGTACACAACTTGGTGATTATGCAAATCAAGCTATGAATTTTCAAAGTGGTCAAAATCAAGCACAGAGACAAATGCTACAAGACCAAGCTAGTAGAGCTAGTGCAATGGGTGGTATGCAAGCACAAAGAATGGCGGCTCAACAAGGCATGGGTGGCTCTGGTTTATTGCAACAAGCTCAAGCAAACCAAGCTTATCAAAACATGATGGGCGCTGGAACCGCAGGATTAAAAGGATTCTTAGACCAACAAAGATTAGGCGCAGGCTATCTTGGTCAAGCTAGTAATATACTTGGTCAAGCAGGTGAAATGCAAAGTCAATTAAATGTAAGTAACGCTAATATATTACAGCAACAAGCTAGAGATAGAGGTCAGTTTATGCAATCATTATTAGGTAGTGCTATTTCATCAGGAGGGCAATAGTAATGGCTATATTTGACCCATCAAGACAAGGACAGACTCAACCAAATGCTTTATTTCAAGCATTAAATGAAAGAATTAGAAGAGAACAAGAAGTAAGACAAGTACAAAGACAGCAAGATGCATTAAAGACCCTTAGGGGACAAGGTTTATTAGGCATTCAGTCTCAAGATTTATTTAACCCTAACACTGGTAAATTAGATTTAAGTTCTGGTGATGCAATGTCAGTTTCTGAACATTACAAAGCATTGAGCACTCAACTAGGTGAAAAAGGATTAAAAAAAGTATTTGGCAGAACTGCTACTGCTGATGATGTAAAAGAATTTATTAAAGGTGAAAGTAAAAAAAGAGATTTAAAAGTATTAAACGCTCTTGATTTAAGAATGAAAGAACTTGGTACTGAAAATATATATAAAGTAATAGAAAAAGGTGACGCATCTTTTGAAGACTGGTATAATTCAACAGACCAAGAAACTAAATTAAAGCTATTAGAAGCTGGATATAATCCTAAATTAAAAGAAGGCTTTGGTACCTTAGCAATGGAAAGAAGGAGAGCTCAGGGTAAATTTCCAATAGGCCTTGGAGAAGTAGCTCAAGGTGCTGGTTTAATAGGCGCATCTGCTTTAGGAAGTAGATTTATACCTGAAGGTGTTAAAACAAAAGCTGGTGAAATAACTAGAGGTATAAAAGCAAAAACAGGGTTTGGCCCATTACAACTTACTGAAGGTAGAGCAAATATAGACCTTGCTAAAATAAATAGAGATTTAGAGTCTGGAAAAATATCTGGAGCAGAAGCTAAAAAATTATCTAAAACTCCCGTATCTAAAATGTCTAAATTACAAAAAACAAGATATATGATTAGTAAGTTAGCAGATAAAAAATCTAGAAGCTCTATGCTTAGTTTAATAAAAAAGAAAGCCGGTTCTAAGATTGCAACACGAATAGGCACTGGTATAGCTGGTTCTGCAATACCTTATGCAGGGTTATTAAGTGCAGGATTGACTGCTTACACCTTATATGATTTAGCTGACTCCGTGTTAGATAATGAAAAATAATGGCAAGACTAGGATTTCAACCTACTCTAGACCAAAATACTACTAATCAACTTCTAGAGCAGTATAAACAACAACCTGATAAATTTGACTACGACCAGTCAAACTTACTCAGAGACCACGCAAATCACTATAAAATACAATCTCCTGATATACAATTAGCAGAGACTTCTTTTGGTAGTTTGTTATCGCAAGCTGGTAAAGGATTTATACATGGTTTTACTACACTTGATATTGACCACGGTAAAACTGAAGGACAACCAAATACATCATGGGAAAGAATAGCTAGAAGCTTAGGTCACCTTGCAGGTTTTGTGGGATATATACCCGGTGGCAGTATAGTTAAGTTAGCAGGGGCTAAAACTATTGGTAACTTAATGATGCAAGCTAAAGGCAAATCTGTTCCTTTGCTTGTTGCAGGTGCTAGTACTAAGGGTATAACAAATATAGCAAAGCAGTTTGGTAAGCGTGGCACAGATGCTAAGGCTGATGCGGTTAATTCCGTTACAAAGTTTTTATCCACACCAACTGGAGACGCTGTAGAAGGTGCAGTTAATTTAGGTATTGCTAGCGGTGTAAGCTCTTGGCAAGAAGGAATAGGTGCAGTAGCTGACTCTATGTTTGGTGGTGCAATATTTGGTGCAGGATTTAGAGCTATTGGTAATTTAGTAAAAGTACCCGGAGCTAAGCCTGTTATCCCCGGAACTCCTTTAAAAGAATTAACTAAAGAACAAGTAAATGAGAAAGCACTGCGTGGCATAGCTGGTGCGTTAATGCAAGGATTACCTGCTACACAGCGTGGAGCTACTACAGAAGAGCAAATATACGACTATTTATTAGGTGCTTTTTTTGGTAGCAATGAAATGAGTGTTAAGAATAGAAGAGCACTTGACCATATAAAGAAAATGAAAACTGAGTACAAAGATGCTGAAACTGGCACTATTGGTACTGAAGTCCCTGAAATAGTAGATGGTTGGCAAGATTTAGATAGAGCAAGTCGTAAAGTTGTAAAAGACATGGTAGAGACTGAAATATCTCAAGGAGGCGGTTTATCATATATAGTAGCTAGAGACTTGATGAATAAGTCAAAAGCAATTAAAGAAGCTGAGGGAATGGCTAAAGAGATATATGAAGGAGAACCTGTAGAAAGAATTAAAAAACCTGAAGAAGAACTTACAGTTAGTAGAGATAGAGGCAATGACGGAGAAACTAGCCCTGAATTAGCAGATATAAGCACTCCATATGAAGCTTTGTTCACAAAGACTAAGTATTATGTTAAAAACTATTTAGAAGAGCAGTATAAAGGTTTATCAGACCCTAAAGCTGAAATGGAAAATATATGGAGAACTGTTAATAGAAAATGGAACGATACAGTGCAGGAGCAATTAGCACTCCCAGAAAGACCTAATCCTGCAGGCGAAATGATAAATTGGTTAAATACTGTATATAAAAGAGGTATTGTTCCTGATACTCCAGAATATCAATTTTGGGTTAAATGGGGTCAAGCTAGAAAACACACTAAACCAGTAGCAGTTGGTTCTATTGCTGTAGATATTAACACAGTAAAACAAGAAGGTCAAAGACCTAGTTCTCAAGTTCAATTAATAAACCCCGAGTTAGAAGCTCGAGCTATAAATTTAGCAGGTAATAGTAAAGAATTAAGAGAACCTACTAAAATAATAGAAGATGAATACATTAGAGCATTTGCTGAAGAAAATAAAGGCATTGAACCAGATGTAAGAAAAGAACCTGTTTATGTAGCAGTTGACCATTTTGTAACTAATGTTCCAAATAATGGTAAGTATTTTTCAGAAAGAAGCTTTTCTCAAATGAAACGAGACCTTAAGCAAGAAGTTGAATATGATGCAGTAATTATGGAAGGTGAGGGAATATTTGGGACAGGTAAGAAAAAGGATATAGAAGCTACTAAAAAAAGATTTATTCAAAATACTACAGAAAAACGATACAATGATATGATAACTCGTAGTATTAAACAAATGAATGAAAGAAGTTATTACTATCTTGGTGGTAGAGGTGACGCAGAAAGGTTATATTTTGTAAAAGCTAGCCCTAAGTTAAAATCTAGCATGAAATTAAAACTTAAAGACGGTAAAGAAGTTATTTATGGTAGAAAAGATATTGTTAAAGAATTTTTATCTAGTTTAAAAAAATTAGACCCAGAGTCTAGTAAAGAATACAGATTAGAAAAAGATAGGTATGTAAAATTTACAAAAGGCATAATGAAAGAAGCTGAAGCTAAAGAAATTTTTGAAACTACATACTTAAACAATCTTTTATATGACCTTGGAATGAATGGACTTGATTTAAGCGTTAATAGTTTTAATAAACTTAATGCGCCTAATATGATAAAAGACGCTAAAGCTTTTAATAAAAGAAGTCAAATATGGTTTACTAATGGGTTACCATCTGACCCTAATTATATTAAAAAAGAATTAAAGTTTAGACATGGGCTTGATATTGAAGATACTGGATACAAAGCAGTAATAATAAAAGACCCATCAAAAGAAACCAATCTTAATAGTAAAGCTAGTGATTATGTCCATACAGTAGACGGTGAGATAGTAGTACTTCCTGAAATAGTAGAGGCTCATAACATAGAAATGGGACTACCAACTAGTGGTAATGTTAACAAGTCTTTTATTGTGTCAAAAAACCCTGAGTATGGAGCTATGTTGGGTAAGTATCAGTTCAAAGGTGCTCACGCAGAATTAGCAGATGCTATGCGCAAGGAAGGTATTCATATGATTGTACCTGAATCGGCCGCTAAACAATACGGGGGAAGAAAAGACTATCAAGAATGGGATTGGAATAATGGTAGGGTAAGATTTAAAGAAACTGATGGTAGTTTTATAACAAAACCTGTATTGCACGATTTACCCATACAAGACATTAGAACTGTTCCGTCAGAAATAACAAGTGAAAAGTATACTAAGCCACAAAGACTACCAAAGCAAATGCAGAGTAATCTTACTCCATTTGGATTTAAAAAGATAGAACAAAAAGTAATTGATAATATCTTTAATGAAGTATCTGAACGCTCTTTTAAAGGTGAAGAACTTTGGAATAAAGAAGCGGATAAATTACTTGCTGAACCAATGAATGAAAAGTTAGAAGACAGAATAATAGCTAATATAGAAGATGTTGGTGTGCAGAAACTATTAAGTTTAATGTCTAATACTAAAAATGAATCATTTGCTATAAAAGCCTATAAAAAGATACTTAAAATTAATGAAGAAGTAACATCTGAATTAATGGAAGAGGGTGAAATAAGTAGTCGTGATGCTAATTTAATGAAGCTTGATGCTATGGAATGGACTAGTACATTTGAAAGAATGACTCAGTTAAAACCTAATTCACTTATTCCTTTATTACATAAGGTTGGAAATCAATATAGGCAATCAGCTATGCGTAATTATATTATGGCGCAAATAGTTAAACCAAGAATTAAGAATAGCGTAGCTACTAGGATGACTGGGTATGACCCCTATGTAAGGACTCTTAAAAACAAGTATGGTGATTTAACATTACTTGAAAAGAATGATAGTATATTTTTCTTAGATGAAGGACATAGAGAGACTAAAATCTATATGGATAATGGTCAACAAAGAAAACTTGGCGAATTATGGAATGAGTATGTAGATAGAAAGTCTACAATGGATAAAAACACTAAAGAAATGTATGAGAATATATTTGAAGGAGTAGGTGTACGAGTTCCTATGGATTCTTTAAGCGGTGCTCATAAGCTTGCATTTGCTGGTTTTACAAGTAGAAAAGGCTATGGTAGTATACTACATCCAAGAACAATGGAAGCTTTGGGAGGGGCTGATTTAGACGGTGATAAAGCTACTATATTTTTTGGTGGAGAAAAAAGTGGTTTTAGAAAAGACTGGAGAGATGCTTACGGTAAACAAAAAGAAGAATTTTACACTAAAGATAAAGATGGGAATCCTATAGTAAGTTTTAATAAACCCGATGATATGAGAAAAATGTTTGCTGAGAGTAATCCGGAAACATTAAAAAGAATTAAAAGCCCTACTTTAAGATATAGTCCTCTTATGAGAATGCAGGCTAGTAAAGGCGCTTATGAAGGAAGAGCGATGTTAGGCCCTGCTGTTGTAAATAGAGCAACAGTACTTGCTACTTATAACCATATTCGTAGTCACTTAGAAGCTAATAATTTAAAAGAACTTAAAATAGATTTAGGCAGGGGTAATTTTGGAATTATAACTCCTAAAACAAGTCAAAAAGATTTAGCAGAGTTTAGAAAAAGAGCTAGAGCTAGTGTTGCTTTAGCATCTGACCCTATGGATGAAGCAGGTTTAAAGAATATGGAAGTTTTCTTTGATAGGGTTTATGAGAGTTTATTTGATGTAACTATGTTTTACCCTAAAAAAGAAGGTAAGGGTTATTGGAAATTTAAAAACGAAGATGTACAGGCAAATCAAAAGCGTAAAATGGTACTAAGTATTATGAGTGGTATAAATAGCGCAGGGTTTGGTAGGAATTTAAGAACACATAGAATGTATACATATCCTGAATTTAAAGATAGGATGGTTCAAAGTGAAAATCTTCCACCTGTTGGTAAAAATAAAAGAACAGATGTTACTTTTTATGGTAAAGTTGCCAAGTTAGTTACACCTATTGATTGGACTGACTCATTTTTACATAGAGTAGAACAGGGTAAGCTAGATACTTGGTATAGAGATTTAAACGAAACTTTAAAAACACCTGAGTATACAGAGATTAAAGATGTACTTGGAAGGCAAAGTTTAGTAGTTGGTATGCAAAGACCTATACAAATAGTAAGAGGTAATAAGCTATGGGATTATGAAGCTAGGTCTAGAATTATAGATAATGATGCTGAGTACAATAGATTAATAACGAGTAATCCTGACTTATTTTTATCAAAAATTAGAAGTTTGTATAATAGCAATCCTCATAATGATTTGTTTTTTCCTACTACTAGAGATAAAAGAAGAGACTATGTAAATGATTTTTTATCATTACAAAAAGACTATAATAAAAGACTTGATTTAAATCAAAATCTTACTCAATCTGATATTAATAAAATGCTACCTGAGATGTTAAGAAGCAGAAGTGACAAAGCTAGTGTTATTGATAACTTAGTTCGTCAAGCATCTGAGTATGTATCTGAAGATATGGGTGACGCTAGTAGTATAAAACTTATAAATGAAGTATGGCGTAAAGATGCAATAAGTAAAGAGGAATTTAGTAATATAGCTAGACTTGCTGAAGAAAAAGCTAATATAAAAAGTAGATTAGATAAAGAAAGGCAAGCCGTAGATGAACTTGAAAGAATGGATTTATCTGATGCAGAAAAAAACAGGCTTTTAGAGATAGAAAGAACCAGTGCTGGTGAAAAAACATCTGCAGAGCTTGACCAAAGACAGGTAGATAGCATGATTGCTATAGATAAACAAGGAAAGCCACAAGCTTGGCAAGACCTTTATGATGCTTTACTTATTAGTAGCTGGCAAAAAGGAGACCCTGCTTTTGTTAAAAAATTAGAAACAGGTATAAATAAAATGCCTGCGGGTAGGTCAAAGAATCAAGCATTAAGATATTTAGAAGCTAGAAAAAAGATGCTAAACAATACTAAGTTTAGTAAGGTTGGGTTTGCATCTAAAGAAGTAAGTGATTACATAATACGCAGACAGCTCGATATCATGGACGAAGCATTTAATAAAATGAAACCTGATAAGTTACCTATAGAATCAGCTGATAAAATAGTAGATAATTTTGAAGCAGAATCTCAAAAACAACCTTTGTTTGATAAAAACGGTAAAAGAACACAGGGTTTAGCTATTAATTCTAGGGATTACAGTCCAAAAACTAATAAATATTTAGATGAATACGCTCCATTTAAAGGCCTTAAAGAAGGTAAATTAAATAAAACAATGGTAAAGGTCTATAATGATTTAAGAGACCATATAGATTATTACGGCCCTAAAACTGCAGAAAATTTAAATTACATTGTAAGAGATATGATTAATAAAGATATTAATACAATGAACGCTACTGATTGGAAAATTGTAAATAATATATTTAAAAGCCATAGAGATGGTACTTGGTTTCAAAGAACTTTTGCAAAAGTAGAAGGAAAATTTCCTAAATTAGCTAAAAGATTTTATCATATGTTTCCTGAAGCTATTGAAAGAGACATAATGAGGCATGAAATAGAATGGAACGATTCAGAAACTATATTTAAAGATAAGTATGGTAACTGGGTTACGGGTAAATCTAAATCAGCTCAAGGGTGGATGGGTGAAATACAAAATCATATATACCTATCTCAAGAACTTGGTACTATGCAAGGCCAAAGAGAAGAGCGCAAATGGGGTGAAGCTACTGAAAAATATATGAATACTGAGTTAGGTGAAAACTTGTGGTGGTATGCTATGGCTGATGCAGAAGCAAAGTTTGAAATCCCAAGATTAAGGCAAAAAGCTAAAGATGGAGATGCTATATCAGAAAGTTATGCACAAACATATGAAAACAGATTAAAAGAATGGACTGAAAAAGTAGAATGGGATAAAAATAGAGAAAAATTACTAACTATGGTAGGGGGTGAAAGAAAACCTGCATTTGAAGTTGTTAGAGAAATACAAGATTTAGTAGCAGTTAAAAATCAAGAAAACTGGGTTAAACTAACAGGAGATGTAGACTTTGTAAATAGTTTTGCTAATAAAGATGGTAGAGGTAATGTAGAATATATAGAAGGCGTTGATGCTAGTGGGAATAGATATAAAACAGAGATACCTCTTTTTAACAGAAAAAAAGTAATTGATTTCTTTTTAGACCATATGAAACATGGTAAAGCTATGCCTGAAGATAAAATTGGCATAGATGGTATGCGTAAAATTATATTAAGTTTTCAGATACAACAGTTAAGAAATGCAGAAAGACAAGCTGGAGACAGGAATCCAATAAGGAAAACTTTAAGAAATGGAGCCAGTTCTGCATTAACAAGAATGCCACTACAAAAAACAGGCAAACTAGGCTTTGAAGGGTATGTAAAAGATAAAAAAGCATTATTTGGTTATTTTCCACATGTGTCTAAAATGTTTGAAAGAGGCATTGTTACGGGTGATTTACGAAAAAAGATTAAAATGATTTGGGAAAGCAACTTACCCGAAGCTGAAAAGAAAGAAAAAATTGCTAAAGTTTATATGCAAACTAAACAGCTTAGTGGTGATTTTGTAGAAATGGATGTACAAAATGAAGCTTGGGAAACTGTAACAGATGCTATTGTTAAATATCAAGGTAAAAAAGATTTAAAAGAACAGATAACTTGGTTTGAAAATACAGGTAAAATAGGTAGTCAATTTTCAAGAGAAAATCATATTGATGGTTGGAATTTAAGTCCAGAAGCTTATCTTGAATATAGCAATAGTATTAACAGGATGTTATATAGACAAGTAGGTCAGCTTATGGCTAGAGAAACTATCGTTAAGTTTGCTGATAAACATAGAGATATGCCTGCAGAATTAAAAAGTAATTGGATGAATTTCTTTAAACTTTATAGTCAACAAGCTTTAGGATTTCCTAGTATTATACCTACACAGCTTTATGAAAACAAAAATATGAATATTAAAGGCACACTTTATAGTGCTTTTGCTGATAACATGGTAGCACAAAGGTTTGATAAAATAGCTAAAAAGTTAAATTTAGTAGGTAAAGATTTACCACCTGAGTTAAAAGACTTAGGTCGTATAGATGCACAAACTGTAATAAATATAGGTAATGCAGAAGCTAAGTATTCATTAGCTACATTACTTGCTCACCCTAAGTCAAGTGTTGGTAACTATTTAGGTGGTACGCAAATGACTGTTGTTAATGCAGGGTGGAATAACTTTAGGAAAGCTAAAGATTTAGATTTTTTAAGAAGGAATATTGATAGCAAATTTAAAACTTGGAACGATGTTAATACTTGGGTTAGAGAGCTAGGCATCATTGAAGAATTTATAATTCGTGAAGTAGGTGCCAACCCAAGGTTAACTGGGGCTAAATTTAATTCCTTCTTAAAAGATTTTAAACAAGCTGTTAAAAAAGACCCTGATTTACCCGATGTAAAGTTTAGAGACTTGGGCAAAAAACATGGAATAAGTCAAGGAATGATGGATGTAGCTGGCAAATTTATGTCAATGCCAGAAAGAGCATTGCGTAGAGATTCATTTATAGCTCACTATATACAAGCAAAAAATAAACTTGGCGGTAGAATACTAGAAAGAGACCATCCTTTTTTAATAGAACTTGGTAAAAGAGGGGTTAAAGCTACTCAATTTTTATATAGCGTTCCATTTAGACCTTTATTTGCAGGTACTGCTATGGGTAAGGTAATGACTAGGTTTCAATTATGGGCTTGGAATAGTGTAAGGTTTAGAAATAAGATTTTAAAGGAAGCTAGTATATATGGTGTAGACCCAAATAGTCAACAATATGAGCGTTTTAAAAGGCTTATGATGGCTGACATGGTGTCTTTAGCACTTGGTTCAATGTTTATGTATTCATTATTTGGTTCACAAATGCCACAACCCTATGCTTGGTTTCAAGATTTATCTGACTGGGTGTTTGGAAATGAAAAAGAAAGAGACAGAGCTTTTTTTGGTTCTTATCCAACTGCCCTTGCTCCCTTACAACTTATTACGCCTCCATCATTTAGGTTATCAGGGCCTATACTTAATGGTTTTATTAACGATGATTGGGAAAAGATGGGTAATTATTACGCTTGGACAATGTTTCCATTTGGAAGATTAGCAAGAGACCTTGTTGGCCCGGGTGGTTTAACAGATAATCCTTACTATGGTATAGATAAATTAACAGGTATACCAGTAGTAAGTGCAAAAAGATTAAGTGTAAAAGAAAAGGAAAAAGAAGAAAAAGGTGAAGAATCTTGGTCTCCTCCCGGAACTAAAGCATCTGATTTATTTGCTGGAATAATGTAATGGCTGAACAAAAAGATAATAATGAATTTGCTAATAATCTTTTACAATTAGCAACAGTTGCAAGTATAGCTGTACCCAGTGTAAGATTAGCTAGTAGAGCTGTTTTATTTGGTGGGGGAAGAGCTAGAAATTTGTTTGTATCAAGTATGAATAACTTTCTTCAGGGTTTTTATGGTAAAGGAGTAGGTGGTGTTGGTAAGGCATTTTTAGCAAGTAAAGAGGGCATTAAAGGCACTGCAAGAATGGCTCAACAATCATTAAGTCCATCGCAATCATTTGCATATAGAAAAACAGGAATATCTAAAGTTAGTAAGGATATATACGACCAGTCTAAAGTCGTAAAAAAAGAAGCTATAGATATGTTTAAAAGAGATGAAATAAGTTATAATAAAGCCAGAAGTTTAATAAAAAATGCTGATAAAAAAGTATTTGCTAAACTTACTAATGATTATAGAAATACATATATGTATACAGGTAAAACACCATACAGAGGAATAAATAGATTTATTAATAGAGAAGGTGGAACTGCTAAAGGCGTATTAGTAGATATGAAGAATAAGTATAATGTACTTGATGATTTTGATGGACAAGATTTAAAAATGCTTGGTATAGGATTTCAAAAAACTCCTACTTTATATAATCAATTTGCAGTATATAAAAATGTACCACATAGTGATGTATTAAGAATGATACAATTTGATAGAAGAGTATATAATGGATTGCAAAGATTAGATAATATAAAAATACCTCAAGATAGGGATTATAAAGCTGTAAAAGCTATATTTAGTGATTTTAATACATCAAAAATTGGTGATGATATTTATATATCTATGTCTCCTAAGGGTAAGCCTAATTATGATTGGGGCGGTTATAAAGGGTTAATTAAGTTTAATCCTAAAAAAGACCCAACTAAAATAAAAATGTTAGCAAGTGACAGGCCTGATTTATTTGGTTTGTCTGCAGAAACAAAAGGTAGAAGTACACTTAATATAACTAAAGCTAGAGAAATAAGTATACCTAAAGCTAAAAAAAATATACAAGAGCTATACGATGAAGCAGATGATTTATTAAAAGAATCTTTGCAAGGTTCTGATAATACAGATGCATATGCAGAAATCATGGCTAGAAAAGCACAAAGAAAAGCTATTAAAGATAGTGGTTTTGCTGTACCAACACCTAAGCAATTAGACCCTACAAAAGCAGAGCAAGTAAAAATACTATCTAATTATAGTCCTTTAGCTAAAACAGATAGAGTAAATATTAACAAGTTATATAAAGAACATAACAATTTAGTTAATAATGCTAAAAATCAAAAAGGTTTTGCACAATATAATAATTACTTTATGAGAAACAGAGTACAAGCAGGAGCAGGTATGGCAGGATTAGCAGGTTCAGGTTTACTTAGTTATAGTTATTTAAACGACAATGAATAAATAAAAACTTTTTTTAAAAATCTGATGGCTGTACTATGAGATTTTTTTAAAAGTGAAAGGGGGATAGAGAGCTATAATCCCCCCTTAAGTGACTACGGAGTTAAACGATAATAGGTCTTACGCATTTATCGTAATATTCACAACCCTTATCTACGAAACATTCTTTGTTTTCATAGTCAGAGTTAATCATTTGACCTATTTGATTGCCACTTTCACTTTTAACAAACAAAACCCCACTGCATTTACCTCTATTATAATTGGCACAATGCAGTAAGGCTAAGTTTTTTTTACTCACAATTAACTCCCGGTTGACAAAAACCGTTAGTTACTTCGTGTATATCTTTATCTAATTGCTCTTGCTTCATATCTTCTAACTTATTTATAGTATTATCAATAAACAAGAATAAATCACTTTTATCCATTCCTGTGTTTTTTAAAGATTTAAGAAGTACATTAAGCTCACTAAGATTAAGTTTAATTGTAGCATTTGGTTGGCTCATGCTTGAGCACCAATCTTTTTTATAAATGATTCGTACTCTTTAATGTAAGCATTTGCAGTTGCAATAATCCTTGATGCTTCTTTTCTCGAAGGAGAGTTTCTTAGATAACTAACTCTTTTGGCTTTTATTTCGTCTACAATTACTTTTTGCAATATCTCACACATTCTTTTATAACCAGCTGAACCAAGTTCTAATTGGCCGTTAGATATCATAATTAAATAGAACTTTAATAGTTCTGTATTGCTTACTTTTTTCATTGTGTATCTTGTATCATAATTCCATCCTCTTTGTTTTGTTTGAAGATTAATTGGGTTTTGTGTTTTTACTTTCATTAATATCTGCCTCCTTTGGCTAGTTTACGCATTACATAGCTACTTAATTCTTCAGGTAATTCCATTACTAAATGAACTAGTAAGCTGAAATCATCTTCATTAAGTGGCCCTTTTCTTGTGTTGCATGTTTTACATATTAGTTGCAGGTTTTCAATTAAACTATCTCCTCCTTTAACTAATGGTATTATATGGTCACAAGCTATGTTTCTATAATTAAGCTTTTTAGGGCAGTATTTACAACTATTGCCATAAATACCTAGAAACATTTTTTTTATATCAATTAGCTCTATATCAAACTTAGTGCCTGATTCTATTGCTCTTCTTTTTAAACTAGACTTTAATGCACTTATCTTACGCAATAGCTTTTTATAAGCCTTTTGCCAATGGGTACCATGTACAGGTACTAGTACTTTTTTAAAGTCTTGTTTATTCATTACTCTCTTTCGTAATTACTTAATTTGTCACAGGGTATATCTATATATAACTTATTGTTATCATTATATCTTCCCCACTCACCATTATGTAAATTATCCCATATTAACTCTAAATTCAATAAGTAATTCTTATCATATTTAGTGGAGTATATAAATATTAATACAGGAGCTATACCGTTCCATAAATTATATTGATGTAAATCATCTATTTTAAACTTAACTGAATCTCTACATCCTTTTATTTCTAAAAAATGAAAGGTATCTTTAACATATACAAACATATCAGGCATACACCTAAGAAAATCTGGCATTTTAAACCATATAGTAGAAGGTATTCTATCCTCTTTACTATCAAATCCTATATTTTTATAAGGTATTTCTTTTTTATCTAGATATTTTTCTGCTTTTATTTGGGCTATATCTATTCTGTTTGTATTTCTTAATTCGAAGTCACCATCACTATCTATAGTTCCATCAAATTGTTTTATTAATAACCTTGCACTTTTATCAAGGTCTTTTAAATCTTTAAGGTTTGACATTCTTCCTCCAAAAGAATGGGGACTCCTATGCGTGTAGGCATTGGTATGTGGAGAAGTCGGAGCCCCCGAGTTTAGTTATTTATAGTTCATCTGGTAATTTAACATCTTCGCACTTTTCACAAAAAGTACCAAGCTCTGATTCATCAGACTTACTATTCCCATATTCTTCCCAAATTAAAGAATCACTCCAGCACTCTGTGCATTTGTAATCAACTTGGTCTCCACCTATAGGTAAACTATGCATTTTTTTTAGGTCTACCTCTTTTTTTAGGTTTACTAAGACTTTCTATAATTAACTGCATTTCATTAATTATATGCGATAATTTATCTATTTTTACTTTATTTTCCCATGTAAAAGAACTTAATTGCCTAAGTCTATTCCATATAGAACTTTTGGTATTTTTTTTCTTAAATGGGTTATATAGTAATCTCATATTTGAACTCCCAGTTCTAGGTTTGTTGTTATTATCCAAAATCTAAACTGAACTAATATATAGTTTGTTTCTTTGTTTGAGTCATAACTGGCAGGGGCATTGTATAATATAGCTCCTATACTAAAAAAGTATAAGAAATCTATAAGAAACCCTGCCTCTGTCCAGTTAAGGTCTATTAAATACTTTCGTATCAAGACCGTTTTACTCTTTTGACTTTGGTTATACTTAAGCCGTCAGGTAATTCTGTATTTTCTCTATGAAGTTGCATACATACCTTTCTTGCTTTAGCTTTGTCTATTGTTTGAGTTATCTTGGTTTTTATAAAGTCATTAGGAACTTTATCTTGGTCTGTAACTATCACACTTCCGTATGTTTCGTATAGTTTATACCTAGCTGTATCAGTTTCTAGTACTCCATTATTGTCACCAAGTTCTTCAATTAACATAGGTAAGAGTATTTTATTTAAGTAGTCATTAGTAGCTGTTAAGGCTTTTTGTCTAGTCCTTAATCTTTCTATTTCATCTTTATGAGCTTCTATTTCCGCACTTAATAAATAATCTCTTTGCGTTATGTTTTGTGAAAAATAGTCAATACCTTTGACTTTATCTTTCATTTTTGTTTGTAAAGAATCACGCTTTAGTTCTAGTTTTGTACATTGTTCTTTATCATCAGCATCAACTATTGATAGCTCCATGATAACATCCATATACTCTCCAACTATTTCTTTAGCTGTTTCTTTTTTTTTGTAGATTACATCATTCATAATCTCTCCTTAGTCTAAATGAAGGTCTCCATCTTAGTGGAATATCACTAAAAAGTTCACCGTCACTGTTTTTAAATAAGGATAGGTACTTAATAGGGTCTTTTGCTTGACCATTTATACCTATTACCTTACGAGATGCATTTTCTATTGCACCACTACCCTTACCTGCGTAAAGGTCTAAGACATCATTTTTACTATATTCTCTAGCTACTTGTGATAGCTGTATAATAATAATGTCGTTATTAACTGCCATATTACTAAGTGAGTGACTAATATACCTAATAGCTTCGTACTCTCCACGCTTTGTAGGGCCCGGGTCTATTAAGTCTATATAGTCTACTACAACAACCTGAGGGTCTAGTTCTCTTATTTTTGTTTGAATACTATCTAAGGTTGGTTGAACAGTTTGTATAACAACATGGTCTAGTAAGTCTTTATGGTCTTCTGCTATTTTAGAAACATCTCCTTCGACTTGTTGTTTATCTACATCAGCAACTATTTGAATATGTCTTTTATGCATATACCAATCACTCAATTCTAAACTTAAATACAAAGTATTTAGTTGTGAATCTTGGTCTATTCTGTCTTGAGCAGAATTATACCCTAAGATAATGTTTTGAGCAACAGTAGTTTTACCTGCGCCAGTAGGCCCAAATATAGTAACTAACTCACCGGGATAGATTGTACAATCAACATCTGGTAGACCAAATATTTTTGATAAATCTATTGTTTTTCCACTAAAGTCAGTTGACATTCTTTCTTCTAGTCTTTTTTGTAGTTGTTGAAAGTCTTTAACTTCTATGTCATAGTCTTTCTTTTTGTAATGTATACAATGCGTTTTACATCTAGCTTTCATTTCAACATCTTGACAGCCATATTGATACCCGTTATTGTATACACTTTCTACTTTTTCTAATACAATTTCTTCACGAAGTTGATTATTGTTCCAGTGTAATAGGGATGCTTTTGTAGCATCAGAGGGTATACCATTTCGTCTAAAATGCGAAGCCATACGCAATATAACATTGTTTCTATTACCTTCATTAGGGCCTTCAGCAAACATTTGTTGCACACAAGGTGCAACTTTTGTAGGCTCTTGTACAGCTTTAAAAGAACGAACAGTTTCTACACTAGTCTTTACTTTATCTTCTAAACTGCCATCACCCCAAAGAGTTTCTTCCCAGTCTATATCTGAAGGTTTTGATGCGAGTTTTCTTATTTTATCAAAGGTTAATTGCATAAAACCTTGTGTCGATAGTTTTGTTTTAAACAAGTTTGATTTAGCATTTTTAGTAGCTTGTTCTCTATATATAGAAGTCCTCATATACACAGCAGGGTCTATATTAACTGTAGTAAATAGCTGTGTCATTGTTTGTTTTACTATATAAGGTAACTGTTCACTTGGTGTAAAGTCAAAACAATCAGCAGAAACTAATATATGGTAACCTGTACCACTATAAAAGATACTATAATTACCATCTTTTAGTCCCATTGAATTAAGTTCGTTTACTGCAAGTTTAGCTTTTTCTAATACTCTATCGTCACTATCATCTTTACGGTCAATATCAATAAGTATATTATCAACATACCTTTTACCCGTGTAGTCTTTTAGTGATTTGTTATCTTGTACAAATAGATAAGCATCTTTATCATATAGATAATGAGACCTGTATATGGGTATGTATTGTCCCCGCTCTAAAAACTCGGACATGTTTTTTTCGTATTTACCTAAAGGCATAAGAAGCCCCCTTTGGTGGGGGCTCCCTATAGCTACTTCAACATAAAGCTCCATTAAAATGGCATGTCGCTTTGAGGTTGAGTTGGTGCGGAAGGGGTGTCATTTTCAGACGCTTCCTTTAGATAGCCTTTTTGCTTCATGTAGGTTACATAACTTTCTAAGTCACTTCTACCTGCATTATCATTATCGACTATTTTACCCAACACCCTTTTATATGTTTTATCACCTTGTTTCTTTGGTGCTTCTCTATAAACATATATTAGGTAGTTATGAGGCGGTTCTAGCAAAGGATTATCACTACCGTTCATTTCTGAAATATAGCTGTTTAAAGTAGACTCTATACTGTCTATCTTTTCACCATTAGCCATTTCCCAGTCTCCTTCAGTATTGATTCCACCTTCGAAACCAATAGCATCTTTTAAATAGTTAAACTGCCTAACTACTCTATTGATGCTTACTGTTCCGTCAGGATTCTTTTCATAAGAACCTTTGATAGAATGAACTTGTGGGTATTTACTGTTTTTTATTTTAAAGTGTACATCAAGCCAACAATCAGCCCAGTCATATTGACCGCTCTTATCCTCGACTTTTTCTATACCAGCTTCAAAATAACCAGTAAAATCACTATTCATTTTTGTATTACTACTTGATTGTAATAACGCCATTAGCTTTCTCCTTCATCTTCTTTGTATTCGGTTATTGCCTTATTTACATCAGTATATGTAAAAGGCAGAACAAGCCCATTTAATGGCTTAAGTCTAGAGCCAACTGTTCTTTCGTCATAAGCTTGAAAAGATACTTTTGGTATCAATTCATCTTTAACTACGGTTGAGTATCCTATTACATCGGCTTTAGCACATAGCGCATATCCAAGACCTCTTGGTAATTCAGGACTTAATTGCACTTTGCCATCATTCATTTGGGATTGTTTACTATGGGAAGTGAGTATTAAGTTAGAACCATGTGCTTTCATTAGAGTTTGTAATCTCTTAACTATATCCACATTTTTCTTTCTTGCTTTACCCCAATCAGCTCCCCATTCTCCTTGACCCATTGCACTTATACCTAACTCTTCGCATACAGCTTCCTGTATCCATTCGTTAATAGTATCTATTGTGTCTATTACCAAGCTTTCATAGCCTAGAGATTTCCAATTATCTTTTATCCAAGTATATACCTCAAATAAAGAATAAACCTCCATTGGTTCGCCTCTTTTAGGGCCAACTCTATGGTAAAATCCTCTTTCAAGAGGGGGTATCATTTTTCTATCATCCCCTTCTCCTGTAAAAGGTGGGTTAAGTGATGTAACTGTTACAACATTAGCACCGTCAACAAAGTCTGCACCAAGGTCAGTATCTATCATTAAGACACCTTTAGCACCTTTTGCAGACCAGTTAGCGGCCGCTGTGGTTTTACCTGTTTTGGGCTGACCTATAAAATACCAAGTCAGCCCCGCAGGTTGTTCGTTCCAATTAGTTGTAACTGTACGAGTTTGTATTTGCATACGCATTCTCCTCAGTTATATTGTTTGTGTTATTTACTTCTCCACTATTGAAATCTTCTGTCTTTATTACTAAAGGCGAAAGACCTTGCCAAATATAGCCATAAAAAGGTCTCCCTGTCAAGTAATTAAACAGTTGATTTACACCAATACCACTAATTAGGTTTGCACAGAATATTGTATGTTTCATAGTGCAGGGAGCTTCTTGTCCACTCTCTCCATTAGGAAACCAGTAATCTTGATATTTATCAAGTCCTTGTGTTGCTGTTATACAGCTCATAGAAAGTGCATCCATCCTGAGGTCTATAAACACTTCTCTATCTTCTCTTTCAAGCCACTTGTTATATACTATCTTTCTACTGCTCATACTATCTGTACAAACTATTGTTTTAGGAGAAAGTACCTGACCCTCTCCTGTAAACAAAGTTTGTTGCATATCTATTTCAACATTACTACCTCCGTAGCTTTTAATAATTTTTTCAGCCATTGATGCTTTAGAATTATCAACCTCATTATACCATATTTCTGGATATAATGTGGTGCCAAAATTATGCTCTTCCATGTTATCATTATCATAGCCTCTTATAAACTTAAAGCCCATAGTAGCTAATAACATAATAACACTACTACCTATACCACCTAACCCAACGACTGTTACATCGTTGAGTTTTTCTTGTGGTATAAGGTCTTTGTTACGCAGATGCTTTTGATTCATCTTTGTCCTCCTTGCCTATTTCATCTATTACTATTGCTGGATTTAGATTCATTAGTTCAAGTTCTTCTTCTACTAACAACTGGTCAATTTCTCCTGCATTCATACTTTTATATAAACTTGATATATAAGCAGAATCAGGGTCATCGGCTGTCATAGAATCTTTTCTGTGTTTATCTATGATTTTTTCTTGCCCAGTTATAACGCTATCGTATTCATCATAAGCGTTAATACTAAAATTGTTAGTATAATAACTACCAAATTGACTAGGTCTACTCTGCATAGGAAAGAGGTTGCCTTGATTAAGACTGCCTCCTTTATCATACCAACTAGTAACAGTAGTTGTCTTTTTATCATCTTTGATTTTCTTAGCTATTCTAGCCCATTTATCTTGTTCTTTGCTTTTATTAGGCATTTGCATATTAATATTCTCAGAATTAGCTTCTACTAAATGCGTTTTGCCATATTGGTCTTGATAACTAATAGCAAATGCAAACTTTTCTTTTTTACTTGCTACAACTGTTGAACAATAAAAGTTTTCTATTGGAGCATTATCTTTTAAACAGTTTTTATCCGTTTCACTAAAGAACGCACCCATATTATGGTGAGAATGTATAATTCCCATCATACATTTTTCTGTTTCTGGATAATCTTTCCAAGTTTTCTGAAGTATTTTTGCAGTATCTTCAGCTTCTATTGTTGTTGCTGTACCATGTCCTAAATCAACGGGATGAAAATGAACAAGTGTAAAGCCTTTAGGAAATTTCTCTCCTTTTCTATAATGAGGCTTATACCATGCTGGCCCTGACCATTCTGTTGTTGGAAATTGTTTAAGAAAATAGTTCAGTTTGAGATATATTTCTAGAGGTATTGTTAAGTACATTGTTTAACTCCTTTATTTTGTTTGTTATGTTTATTTTATAGTGTGTAAATGCATTTTTTAGTATTATTGTCCAAGATTTCATTGTATAGTCATGAAAATCATCTAGGTCTTTTGGAAAATCTGGTATTGCTACATATATCATATCTACCATTTTTTCTCTTTTTTCTTCTAAGTTGTTTTCATCATTACTTACAATTCCAGACATCATTGTTACTAATTCATTCATACTATATTCAGTGTTTTGTTCTGTTAAGAAACTAACTAGTTCATTATAGACATCACCTGTTAAACCTAAATTATGATATTTAAGCATTGAGACAAGAGCAAGTCTAATTGTATCTTTCATTTTAGGTGCTTTAAGATTTGTTGTTTCTCTTATTTCTTCTCTGTTAAGCATTATGTTTAAAAGATGTTTTTTATCACTATCACTAATATCTAAATCATTGTCTTCAATCGTATTATTGCAATAACAATTTAACTCTCTAACTAATTTTAACCCTAGTATTTCTTTCCAATGGTCTTTATAGTTATTAATCCATGTATACCTAAAACCATCCATTTGTATACCTTCCCAATCAATATCGTAATGAATACTTTTTAACTCCATATTAGTATCTACAAAAGAACCTTGATTTTGCATTCTAGCTGATTTAGATATCGCACTGTAATTTTCCATTAACAAAGATGTATTATCATTATCAATTTTATATTCAGCCCATTTAATGTAAGATTCATACATTTGACTGGGTTTAATATTAGTAGATAATAATAAAAACATGTTTCCTTGTCTATAGCTTCCAACTCTTCTAGCATCGTCATCAAGCAAAACATTTTCTAAGTAATTAATAACACCTATAGCAGAATATCTTTCTAATACAGGTCTTAATTTATCACTGAGGTGTTCCATATTATTTAGTCTGTATATACTAGTTCCCATTGCATACTGCATTGCATTAATATCTCCATTTTTAATAGGAGAACTGTAAGAATGATGAATAAATTCTGTTAACCATAAATTTATTGTTTCTTGAGTATAAGGTTTAAGCCATTCTTTAAACTCTGTGTAAACAGACCATTCTTCTTCTGTCATGTCATATTTATAATGAACATATTCATCATAGTCATTTACATATTGTTTCAGTACATCATTAAACATTACGCTATGTAATTGGTCAGCATTATCAAACATTCTTACATCATTATTTTGATAATAAAGAAATATTTTATAATACATATCATAATTAAGGTTTTTATATTCACAAAAATCCATTAACCATTGTTCGCCATAAACAAATTCCATTTTAGAACTTATAGCTAACCAATCTTCTTTATAAGTGCCAAAATTATTTATTTTTAAACTATGTTTATCATCAAAAGCATAAGGGTCTATACTATAAAATGTACTTCTACCATTATAATCATTTAGATAAGCTCTGATAGTTTCCATAAATGGGTAAACCAAGCCGTTACTATATGCTTCTGTTATTTGAGTAGCCCATCTACCATAACACGCACAAGCGTTACTATCTACATGAGGATGATAAGCTGACATAAATGAAAATTCACTATCAAATTCATAAGATTTTGAATCATCTTCGTTTATTGTATTGCTATAATAATCAAACTTTTGAAGATATCTAATATGCTGAGGTTCTAAGTCTCCAAATTGCTCTTTTTGTAATAAATTAAGTTTTACATATATAGGTGGCATATAAAAATATTTACGCAACCTTAGTCTTGCATTTCTTACAATATAAAAGAAACTTTTATGGTCATAATCATAAAACAATTCATAATCGTTTAAAAATGTTTCCCAAAAAGCTTTGTTTTCATTTAAATTAAAGAACCTGTTAAGCATTGTTGTTGTACTTTCTTTGGTAACAGATATTGGACATAATATTGTTGAATCAATATTTAATCTTTCGTATGTTATTTTCATGTTTAACTCCTTTTAAATTAGAAAAAAATTAAACCCCCCTAATTGCTTAGGGGGGTGTAACAGGTTATTTATTACCAGACTCTTGGCGAGCTTTCTGAAAAGATACAACCTGACCCTCTTTTAATCGAGTGTTTGGGGTTGCAGATTTACCACCAACGAAAATCGCTACTTGATTGTCATCAATGCCAAATCCTTCTTTTTCAGCAATCTCTGCTGGAGTAGATGCCTCTACAGTCTTTGGTACTCCACCTGTGTGATACGCCATGTATCTTATTACTACTGGATTGTTGTTAGCCATTACTAACCTCCTGTTTATTACGATTGATATAATTACCAACCTTGCTTGTTGTTACTTGTTTATCTGTCTTCACAATATCATATTTAATACTCTTAATTGCATCCTTTGCGACTAAATGCTTTTTAGATTTAGACAGGATAAACTCAGCTTCTTCGTGACTGTTGTAGATGCCGATAAGATTATTCTTATATGTATTGTCTCCTTTGTATTCCCCTTTTAGTATTTTACGATGAAAGGTAATACATTCAATTAAAGCGTAATTCATGCTTCTAAGTATAACTCGATTCTATCCTGAATCCAGTCATTATAAGCCTGTATTTCTGCTTTAGCACCATCAAGGTCTTCGTTTACCTTTTTGATAGCGTCTTTTGTTTCGTAACCTGCGTTTTCAAGTTGCTGTATTAATGTATCAATAGCTTCCTCTACTCTGCTCATGTTACCTCCTTTTTTACGGGTGTTATTTACTCTTATAGAGGTAATGCTCTTGCATTACTTAGAATAAATAAAAAATTAAATCTTAGGGAGCATAGAATAATCAAAACTATACTCCCTTTATAAAAGAGTGGATATAAACCTAAGGTTTCAATGTTTTACGCTTCACACGCATGTTCATCACGCCCTGATTTTATTTCAGTATCCACTCTATTGGTCTCGAGACCTATATAAAAAATATAAGAGATAGGTTAGTTGTTTTAATAATGAAACGCCAATCTCATAGTCATCTTTTTATTAAAATTGCACATAAAGACTAACAAACCACTTCTATCTCTTAATTACTTTGACTAAAGAATATAGCCCAAAGACGATTCTTTTTCATTGCTATAAACTTGCTCTTGGGTGTATTTGGATTATTTTTAACTAACCATATTATTAGCTCTTTTTTACCCCAAGGCGGTATACTATTCATTTATCTACTCATACTGCTTAATTTATCAAGATACTCGTTTCTTTCTTCTTTAATCAGAAACATTTCATTATTTACATCTTCAATTCGTCTGTACAATAATTTAATCTTAGTCTCACTATGTTCAAGCTCTTGTCTTAACATATTAAGTGTCCATAAAAGACAAAAGATTAGTATTACTGATACTAACATTGCTATTGGCATTAATGTATCAATCATTATTTACTCCCTTTGTGTTGTTAATTACTATGTAACCCTAGTAAAAAAAATAAAAGCAAGGTCTCTTAGGTAGGTAGGTAGGAGATGGTATGCACTGATGTTATCTCCATTACTGTGCAACCTCCTGACTGCCTTACTTTTATTTATTTCAGGGGATAAAACCCTAAAACCCCCTCAATCCTCGTAAGGACTAAGGGGGCTGAAACCTCTAGAAACTAATCTTCTTTGGGAGAGGCTTATAGGTTGCAGATATCTGCTGACTCTCCTCGAAGTGAGTTTCTTCACTGGCTTTACGGTAATCAGAACCAGCGATAAACTTAAGGTTAGTTAACTGCTTACTAGCGTTAGTAATTCTTTCTGCAGTTAAAACAGCTGGTAACTCTTGGTCGTCACTGACCGTAAGCTTTAGAGCATTTGTAGCAATTCTCTGCTCATTCTCATCAAGCTTATAAACCCATTTACTTCCCTTGCGAGAACCAGCAAATGTATTGGTAATAGTTCCAGTTAAACTCATAATATACTCCTATATCATTAATGGTTATAGCAAGGAAAATCCGTTGCTGATAGCAAGTACGGGATTAAGCAGGTACCTCGAATGAACCCCACTTGGGTCTGCGGTAGCAGAGCTGGGGGAGGGAGGTGAGGAGAAACTTGTGAAGTGGTATGTCTACGAAAGTAGACTACACACGCCTACATGATAGGACTGGACAGTGAACAGCACAGAGCCAGCAATAGCGCAAAGCGTAAAGCGTCTAATAGCAGAGCTATTAGTTGTGCTACTTGCTAGGTGAGTGCGAGTAGTGAGCTACTTCACTGTACTGAACTATTATATAGGTCAAGTTTCAACGAGAATCACCCCCCATGGGGTGAATTTCGAGGGGGTACCTGCGAGTGTATATTGCACACTCACATTCTACTGTAAATTTTAGAAAACCTCCTTGTAGTTGCAAATACTTTTTGTAATTTCACCTATGGAAAAACTAGCAATATTGTTACTTTTAACACTATTAGGTACTAAATCAAATGAAAGTACTACTAAAAGCCCCTATATTACTGAGGTTAACCACTATGCTTATAATAGACTTATTGAAGTAAAGACTATTGACGGGCAAAGACACCTCTATAAGGACTTGGGTTTAGGTTCTAAATGGTGTTATGAGCATCAAATAACAGAAAAACTGGAAAAAAGGGTTGACAAGAAATAGTTCTTACTTTAAATTCTAACTACCTAAGGTACCTAAGTACAGTAACTTTATAAAGTTTGAATTAATAAAGGTTTTTAAAAGTAACTTAGCTTAGGTAACTAAGTAAGGTACCTAACAATAACAGGAGGAACTATGAAAGCGGGCAAAACTAAACCATCCAATAAAGATAGAGACTATGCACTGTCATTACATAGCAATGCTATCTCTTCATTACAAGCACAGGTTAGTGAATTGTATCAGCTTATAGCATCTTATATAGAATATAAAGGAGATACAGATGAACTCACTAATTACCTCACTGAGCTTGCTAAGAAAAAAGCTCAGAAACAGCAAACCCCTAAGATTGTTGACAGCAGTGGCAAACCTGTTGACTCTAAAGATAAAAGTTAACTATATTCGTACACAAGCTGAATTAATAAGGCTTAATTTAAAAATACAACAAGGAGTGGACTATGTATTCAGAGGACTTTAATGAAATCATCGAAGATGTCATTGAAAAAGAAGGAGGGTATGTAGATGACCCTGTAGACCCGGGAGGGGAAACAAAGTATGGTATATCTAAGAGAGCATTCCCAAAAGAAGATATTAAAAACCTTACTATAGATAAGGCAAAAGATATCTATTATAATAAGTATTGGAAACCTTCAAAGGCTTATCTTATACATCATGACCTACAACATATATATTTTGATATGTGCGTTAATTTTGGCATTATTGGTGCTGGTAAGGTTCTTCAAAGAGCTATTAATGGGAAATACAAAGCAGGATTGGAGCTTGATGGAAGAGTCGGCCCTAAGACGCTCAAAGCCCTTAAAAACTTGGAGCCAGATAGACTCAGAGCGTATAGGGTCTTAAAGTTCGCTACTATTGTAGTGTCTAAGCACAATCAAGAAAAATATTGGTACGGATGGTTTAAGAGAGCTTTAAATGTCTAAGGGTATAAATAAACTTATTATAAAAAAAGTCAAAGAAAGACTTGACTTAGGTAGAAAGAAATATGGGCAAGAGGTACCTCTTTATGATAAAAGAGATTACGAAGAAGAAACACTAGAAGAACTTTTAGATGGAATGGTTTACCTAACAGCAAGACTTATTGAATTGCAACGAGAAAAAAAAGAAAACCTATTCGGGAGGGATTATTAATGATTGAACTTAGTTTAACATTTGTATTAGTATTAGTTTGGATAAATTCTAAGTTATGGAAGCAACATTTAGACGATGTTCGAAATAACAATAAATCATAAATCGGGCGCAAAATCATACCCTATATACTCAGAGACAGAAGCTATAGAAAAAGGGATAGATTTTAAACATTGGAAAGAAGCAAAAGAAGGAACTTATTGCATATCAGATGACGGGTATATAGCAAAGGTACTAAAAAGAAAAAATTATGAATCCGATAGAAATGAAGCCACTCTTTATGTTAGAACACCATATGGCTATATTATGCACAATCCCAATTATAAAACACAAAAATTTTATGCTGAGGGCAGAAGTACTCCATGGACTCTCTCTGGTAAGCCCGCACTCGAAGTTAAGTCTAAATCACATAAATGGAAAAACCTCGCCCTCGCATATGTTTCTACAAACTTTGATGCAGATTTGGCTATTGACCTCGTTATGGGCCAAACAACTCCTCAGCAAAGGAGAAGATGGAAAAGAAACATCAGGACAGAGGAATTTAAAAGCGTGGTAAGAGAAGAGCTAGATATACTTTTAAAAGAAAGTGGCAAAGATAAAGAATATGTAATGGAGCTTTTAGAAGAAGCAATTACAATGGCTAAGAAAAAAGAAGATGTTAGCAATCTTATGAGGGCTACTGAAAAGCTTATGTCTTTACACGGAATGGATGATAAAGATACAATAAAGACTACTCGCCAAATAGAAGGTGTTAGTACAAAAAAACTTATTGCAGATGTACTTCAAGAGGAGCAAAAGATAAAGTTAACAGAAACAACAGAAAAGGACAATGGAGAACTACGAGGCTCAATACGAGAAACTTCAAGTACTAAAGAAATTCAGGAATAGTATAGGGCTTTTTGGAAAAGTTTGTTTCCCAACTGCATTAAATAAAGATATACCCCCTTTTCATAATGAACTATACCAACACCTTAGGGATGAGTCTCGAAATAGATTATTAATTGCGGCTCCTCGAGGAACAGCTAAGTCTACAACGGTATCTCTTATATACCCTCTTTGGAAGTGTGCTTTTAAATTAGATAGTGAAGACTTATTTATTGTTATTATTTCAGAAAGTCAAAGTCAAAGTATTAACTTCTTATCAAGGATAAAATATCATCTTACATATAGTAAAACATATAAAGAAAATTTTGGAGACATGGGCCCTAACACTGCTAGGCGTTGGACTAATAATGATATTATTCTTTCAAATGGTGCTCGTATTATTGCTGTTGGAACTGGGCAAAGGGTTAGGGGATTTATCGAGGGTGATACTAGACCTAACCTCATTATTATTGACGACTTTGAGTCAGAACTGAATGCATATACTCCAGAAGCTAGAGCTAAAAATAGAAAGTGGATAACAGAAGCTGTTATACCATCATTATCTGATGATGGTAGAATAGCTATGATTGGAACAGTTATTTCTGAAGACTGTTTCCTATGTTGGGCTAAAGAATCTCCTAGTTGGGATGTTCTTTGGTATAGTATCTGGAATGATGATGAGGTAAGTATATGGCCAGAAAGATTCCCTAAATCTCGTATATTGCAAATAAAAGATGAATTTGCTAGCGTAGGTAATCTTAATGGATTCTATCAGGAGTATATGAATATAGCTCAATCACCTGATGATGCTCCGTTTAAACCAGATTATATTAAAATTCATCACTACGATTATGAAATACGAGATGGACAGAATATACTTGTTAAAAAATTACCCGATGATAAAGAAAAAATAATACCAGTAGCTGTATATTCAGGAGTAGACCCTGCATCTTCATTATCAGCTAAAGCTGATTTTTTTGTTATAGTAACGCTTGGTATAGACCATGAAAATAATATTTACATAATAAACATAGTACGAACTAAATTAGACCCAGCAGAACAGCCTGATGCTATTATTAAGCAATATAAAAAATATAGACCCAAAAGGATGAAAATAGAAACAGTTGCTTATCAAGAGGCTTTAAGGTCTGCAGTAAGAAAACAAATGCAAGAACAGAATTTATATATACCGGGACTGGAGAAAGGCGTTAAACCCAGAAATAGAAAATCAGAGCGATTACTTTCACTAGTCCCGATACTTGCAAAAGGTCAATTATTTTTTAGGCCTCAAGATATAGAAGCACAAGCAGAATTTTTATCTTATCCCCGTGGTAAGCATGATGATGTTATGGATGCTGTGTGGACAGCATTAGATGGCTCAAGAGCTAGTAAAAGAAAAGAATACCAAGAGGTTGACACCTCTGATAGGTTAGGAAAAAAAGTACTTGACTGGCTAACTCTCTAACTAGTATATTTTATATAGGATAACTTATGGCTGAGAACTATAATAAGAAAAATAGCGTTGTTGACGCTACCCAAAAACTTTTTACCGACTATTCTAACAATAGAGAAAAGTGGGCTATTCAAGCTCAAGAAGACCGAGAGTTTCGTTTAGGTCAACAATGGACTAAAGAACAAGCTCGAGTACTTAGAGAGCGTGGACAAGCTCCTATTGTTGTAAATAGAATACATCCCGCAGTAGAAATGGCAAAAGCCCTATTAACTGCTAACAGACCTCAATTTAGAGTATCACCACGAGAAGATAGTGATAATAAAATAGCTCAATTATTTAATGCTTTAATAGCTTATATGTGGGATATATCAGACGGGATTAGTGTACTTCGTAATGTAGTAGATGATTACTATACCTGTGGAATGGGCGTAATGATGGTATATCAAGACCCAATGCGTGATAATGCAAAGGGAGATGTAGTCATTAAAGACATAGACCCATTAGATTTATATATAGACCCTAATTCAAGAGATAGATTTGGAGATGATGCAGAAAATATGATTGTGTCTAGAATGTTTACTCGAGACCAAGCTAGAAAAATGTATCCTCAGTATGAAACAAAAATTAAAAATGCTAATTCAGATAGGCTTTCAGATAGGCCTGAAACTGGTAGAGAGCATGATGGTAAAGCTATATTTCCAGAAGATGTAGAAACTCTTACTGATTCTGCATTAGGAGAGTCGGATGAATATGTAAGAGGATATGAAAGATACTATAAAGAAATGGTTAGTAGATTTCGTGTACATGAAACATTTACTGGCGTTGAGCATGTTTTTGATGATGAAGAATATAAAGAATATCAAAATAGACAAGCTTATATTATAGAAGGTAGACCCATTGTAAGAGAAGATGTTGCTAGGATGACAATGGAAAGACTTCAGCAGTCTTATCAAATGATGGTTGAACAAGCTGAGCAACAAGGCCTAGACCCTAGTCAACTACCAGAACCACCTTCATTAGAAGTAACAACAATGGCTCAGTTTATTGATGAGGGTTTAATAAAAGTAGTAGAAATTCAAGCATGCAGAGTTTGTCAAGTTGTTGTAATAGGTGACCAACTTCTTTACAAAAGAGTACTGCCGACTGATAAGTACCCCATAGTGCCTTTTATGAATATACACACAAGAACACCTTATCCTCTTTCTGATGTTAGAATGTGTAAGGATATGCAGGAGTATATTAATAAAACTAGGTCACTTATTATAGCTCATGCTACTACTAGTACAAATGTAAAAATTTTAGTCCCAGCAGGCTCTGTTGATATGAGAGAGTTTGAACAAAAGTGGTCACAACCCGGTGTTGCTATAGAAGTAGACTTTGACCAAGGAGCGCCTCAACCAGTGCAACCACTTCCATTACCAAATGAATTATATCAAAACGAACAAACTGCTAAATCAGATATTGACCATCAACTTGGTCTTTATGAGTTAATGATGGGTAATTCTCAAGCCGCTCCTCATACTTATAAAGCCACTGTATCTATTGATGACTTCGGTCAAAGAAAGATAAAATCAAAGTTAATGGACATAGAAGCTGGTCTGAGTAGGGTATGTCAAGTTGCAATCCCACTTATGCAACAACTGTACCAAGAAGAAAAAGTTATCCGTCTGGTGCAACCTAACAATATGACCAGCGAATATTTGATTAATAAAAGATTCTACGATGATTTTACACAAACAATACAAAAATACAATGACATAGGAATTGGTAACTATGATGTTGTAGTTGTAACAGGAACAACGCTTCCAACAAATAGATATGCGCAACTAGAATTATATATGGATGCGTATCGTAATGGATTAATAGATAAAGAGGAAGTATTGAAGAAAACAGAAATATTTGATGTCGAAGGAGTTCTAGAAAGAACAGATACAATCGAACAACTCACGAGACAATTACAACAAGCTCAAGAACAGATTAAAGGATTATCCGGAGATATGCAGAGTAGAGATAGAGAAAATGTTAATCTAAAACAAAGAGTTGAAGTTGAAAAATTTAAGGCAGGTCTTGATAAGATATCTAACCGGGCTCAGTCCGCAGGTACTTTGTATGAGAAACGCCTTGATGACGCTACTAGTGAAATGGCTTCTGAAGTCAGGAGGACTAAAAAAGAAGTTGGCAAAAACCAAGATACCCCTATTCCTAGTTAGGGCTCTTAATTGAGGAAAATGACATGGCTCAAGAAAATCAACAAGGTCAAGTAACAGAAGAGAATTTGGTGGATTCTGTTGTTGGCATAGAAAATAGTGTAGATAGTGTATTTACTCCGGGTTTTGGAAGTGAACCAGAAGAAACAGTAGCTCCAGTTGAGCAATCTGTAGAAACTAGTTCTGAACAAACTCCAGAAGTAGGTTATGAAACTACATCAGATAACGGAGAAGTTCGATATCAGTATTGGCAGTCTGAAGCAGATAAAGCCAAGAATGAGAATGAACAGTTAAAGAAAACTGTAGAAATTCTACAGCAGACTATTCAAAATCCTACGACTAATCAGCCTGAAGAAGTATCTTCAGAACCTGAAATCGAACCGTTTCGTGATGCACCGCAGAAACCAGTAAAACCAGCAGGCTTTAATAGAGCAGAAGCTATTGATGACCCTAATAGTGCTAGTGCGCAGTATTTAGATACTATGGACAACTACAGGGATGAGATGGATTCTTATAACGCTGATAAATTAGATTATGAGGCTAATTTATTACAGATAGAAAGAGATGCGTTAGCCGAAGAACAAAAAAGGCAAACAGAAGCTTTTGATGCTGAAAAGCGTAATCAAGAACAAGTGAATACTATTTCACAACAGATAAAGAGTCAATACAATGCTAATGATGAAGAGGTCAATGACTTTATAAAAAAAATGAGCGACCCTGAATCATTAAATATTGAAAACCTATGGCGTTTATACCAAATGGACAAAGGTAAAGTACCTGAGCAACCCGTTGCACAGCCTTCTCCCCAGTTCAACCAAGTTCAGAGAGCACAATCAGTTCCGGCACCTATGGGAGTCCAGAGTAGCGCTAACATGCAACAAACTGGAAAGAGTGCCAGCGATTTAATTATGGATGACCTGATTAGTGATTATGAATCAAAAAATCCTTGGAAATAGGATATAACATAAAACGGAGTTAAAAATGGCTGACAAATACAGTATATCTACTGGTGGCAGTATGCAGTCGTCTACTATTAATGATAGCAGACGGATGTTTAACTTTGGAGAAAGAGTTGCAGAACTCGCTCCAGAGCAAAGTCCATTCTTTACATACCTCTCGAAAGTTGCAAAGAAGCCTACCGATGACCCAGTGTTCAAATTCTTAGAACAGCGTCATCAGTGGCAACGCAGGAACTTTCAAGTAAAGACGGAAGAAATCTCTCCAACCGGATATAGTTCTAATGCAGATTGGGATTTAGCGGCTGGAGGTAGTGAGGTATTAGAAGTTGAATGTCTATATGATAAGTATGGGCGTGAGGTGTCAACAGCAGTTGCACCAAACTTCTTATTACAAGACCAGTTAATAAAAGTAGAAGTAAAGTACGCATCTAATGGTTCAAGTTATGCGACTGCTAAATATCACGCTACTTTTAAAATTGCAGGAGCGCCTGTAGTTAGTGCTTCTAAAGCTCAACTAGCGCTTACTTTCATTGACTTATCTTTACCCGGAACTGGAGCACAAACTCCAGCTTCTAATAGTAAGATAAAAATGGAAGTTGGAGCTAAAGCTCAAGTAGTTGGTAGTGCTTTTGCAGAAGGTGGAACTGACCCAGAGGGTTGGAAAGACGAAATGTACGATAGAGAAGGGTATGCGCAGATTTTTAAAACTGCAATTCCTATGTTCTCTGGTACAGCAATGGCTACTCGTTACAGAGGTAAGGCAGATGAATACAAGAGAGTATGGCAATCTAAGCTAATGGAACATAAGATGGACATCGAGCATGCAATGCTTTTTGGTGTTGGTTCTGATGATTCAACAGCTAGTGGGCCTGTAAGACGCTCTTGGGGTATTTTACCTTACACTGAAAGATATGGAAAGATTAAACCCTTTACATATGCTAGCTCAAGTTATGATGACTTTCTAACTTCAATGGAAGATATTTTCGCTCCTGAAACAGGAAACAGCGGAAATAAGCTTGTACTTGCTTCTAGAAAAGTAATCTCTTGGTTTAATAAACTAGGTGGTGATTCATTCTTGGGTAACACAGTAGCACTTGGTCATACAGCATCTACTTCTGGTGGTTCTAATGGCTATGGTCTGGATGTACAGAATATAAAAGGTGCCTTTGGGCACAATGTATCTGTGGTTAATACAATCTATGGTAACTTAAACTTAGTTGCAGAGCCTTTACTTAGAGGAATGCACGAAGATTATGCTATTATGATTGACCTTGCAAATGTGGCTTATCGCCCATTAGCAGGTAATGGTGTTAATCGTGATACTCATATTATTACGAATGTACAGAATAATAATGTAGACGGAAGAAAAGATATCGTTATGACCGAAGCTGGTCTAGAAATCTCTTTGCCTGAGACACATACTATTCTTAAGTTCTCTTAATAATAACAACCAATTCAGGGCCCCTTAACAGGGGCCTTGGATAACTAAGGATTTAAAATGGCTAAAAAAGAAATAAAGAAAAAAGTAAAAAAAATAGTTGAAATTAAAGAAGTACCTAAGGTTGAAAAACCTGTTGTAACTAGGGGTGTTTATACTCAAAGGGGTAAGTAATGGCAATATTTGGTGGTGGTAATAGAATGAATGCTTATGGTGAACCATTAGTAGACAGCACTCTTGGTGAAGCTTTAGGTGGTATGTTAGGCAGAGGAGCAACGGCTATTGGTAAGGGTATAAAAGATAGGCTTTATGATGATGAAGGTCTTATAAAAGCTAACCCTGAAGGCCCCGGAGGTTTTATAATGGGAGAAAAAGCAGGAATAGATAAACCCTATTTAGGAGAGCAAAAAGGTATTGACCCATCAACTATGCAAGCACTTGGTAAAATAAGATTTGGAAAAGAACGAGGAGTTGACCAATCTACTAAAGATTTTATAGGTGGGCTAGGAAGTAGATTAAGGAGTATGTTTGGTGGCAAGCCAGAATCTGACGCTTTTACAGAAGCGGGTGGTGGCACTTATAATACTGAAATGCCTACAGAGGAAAGTAGTAATACCTATAATCCTCAAGAAGCAATGAGTATGTTAAAAAAGGGTATGAATATACAAGATGTGTCTCAAGAAAACTTAGGTTCTTTACAACAACTTATGAAAGACGAAGGTTATTATGAAGGTGAGGTAGACTCAATATTAGGCCCAAAAACATCAAATGCTTTTAATAGTTTAATGAAAGATAGGGGTCTTTTAGATGAATATCAAAACGAGGATTCTGTTTTTACAACTCCATCTTCTAGGGTATCATCATATGGTGTTCAAGGTTAAATGAGTTTTACTACACAAATAGGACAGTTAACAGGTGATGCTAGTACTAATGATGCTACTACTATAGCTCAAGCATTAGAAAATGCTCAAATAGATACTATACAAAAAGTATCTCAATTACAACCTGAGATGCTTCACTTAATGTCTTCTGAGGTTGAGAGTAATTCTAATACAGACAGTGATAATAACTTAGTAAATAATATAGTATTAAATGTAACCAGAGTAGACAGTACAACAGGATATTTAGTAAGCAAAACAGGAGCTGTTGCTTTAGTAGATGGAAGTTCTACAAGTACTGATGCGTATAATGCTCAATCAGTTACAGTATCTATGATAATAAAATTCTTAGATAGGGATACTGACTGTCCAATATTTACATCTAATAATCTAACTGTTGGCGGGGCTGGTACTAATGGTTATAGAATTAGAAAAAATGCAAAAAACAATATTTATTTTGAATATGGAAAAGTAGCGGAAGGTTCATCATACAGCCATCATGAGAGCACTTATAAAAGAATAATTTCTGATTATACAATAGAGCCAAATGTTTGGTATAATATTATTGTAAAATCTAATGGTTCTACTACAGATATATTTATTAATGGAGTTAAAACAAATTTAATAACAACAGGTACTTTTAGTTTATCAAATTTTTATTATCACGATTCAAATTCTAGGGCTTATATTGGATACCATATAGATTTAGTTAGTGGGGCTGGTTCTTCTCCGACTGAATACTCAGGTAATTTTCATTTAAAAAACTTTGGTATTTACAATACCTTATTAGACAATTCTAATATTTACGCTATATATAACAATGCCAATTATATAGATTTACTTAATAATTATAAAGACTATACTTCTTCTAATGATTTAGTTCTTTACTATGATTTTACAAAAAATACATTAGCTGATTTAAAAGGAAATCAAAGCAACCTTGCTTTAACAAATACTACCGTTGAGAGCAATAAGTTTGACGCTTCTTTAGTGGATAAAAAATTTATAACTCAAGTTCAAGATTTAAATAGTGTTTACTACGCAGATTCTAAATCGCCAGTATATTCTATTGAAAATGGAAAAGTTCAAATTTACCCCGCTCCAAGTGCTACAGAATTAGCTTATATAACAAAAGTAGTCCCGGGTACGATTGATGACTCTGCTGAAACTATAACTAATATGCCAAGATTATTTCATACTCAAATAATAAAAATTGCATCTTATTATGTTTTATTAAAAAAGATTGGAGATTTAAAAACTACAATGGTTAGTGAGTATAATGATGCTATAAACAAAGCAAAAGATTTAATAGACAATGATGCTACACTTACCGGTAGTGCTAAAGATGCTGAATATTGGTTAGGAGAAGAAGACCCTGAAATGCTTAGTGGGACTCTTAATACAGCTGGACAAGAAATACAAAGAGCTTCTGCTGTAGCAAATAAATTTAGTTCTGATTTACAAATGATGCAAAATCAATTAGCTATTATAAAACAATTAGTAGATGAAGGTTGGGCTAGTATATTTAACCCCAATACTGATAAAAATATATCTAGAATAGGAGCTAAATAATGATATTAAAAGAGATGGTTGAATTAGTACAGCAACATCATCCTCAAATGAATGCTCAAGAGATTATAAAAATGATTAATAGAGCTCAGGATGAGTACACTACTAGAACAAGAATACTAGAATCATCAAAAGAAATAACTGTAGTTGCAGACCAAAGAAGATATTCTTTAAGTGTAGATGGTGACAAAGATGAAATAATGGAAATTAAAGATGTTGATTTAAATGGAGAAACTATAAGTAGGTTTACAGGTAGAGCTGTTAAAAGGGATATGACTTAATGAGCACAATGATTAAACAATGGGTATGGTGGGTTGAAGATAATAATATTTTACTTGGTTATTATGATGAATCAAAAGTAGATAAGGAAAAAATATCTTCACCCGATTCTTCAATAGCTGGTCAATCACTTACTTTATTTTACAATAAAAAAGCGAAGCATTTTAATATACCTTCTATGGATAGAAATTGGGATAAGCAAGAATCTGATATACCTCAACAATACCAAGATGCATTAGTAAATAAAGCTATTGCACTTGGTTATGAAAGGAATATAGAAACCTTACAACTTGCTCAATATTTTAATGGTAAGTTTGAAGATGATGTTAAAAATGGAAGAAAGCATGCTTATCGTGGTAGATTAGGTACATTTAGGTCTATAAATAGTATTGACTTTTAATATAATTTTAGTAAATTAAACCAAGATATGCCCATGAGAATTGTCAAGCTCGGTAAGGCATAGAACAGGAGTTAACAAGATGGCAATAAATAAATATAATGTAGTAGAAAGCGGTAATGTATCATTGGGCCAAGTAGGCTCTTTGTTAGAAACAGGTAGCGATGCTGTAACAGGTAAAAAAATACTTGCTATACAATTTTTAGAAGATACTGTATTTACATCTCTTACCCCAGAATCAGGAACTAATCAATATATAGGAAGC
>Ga0181414_1000016_pt1 | contig 44375 bp, 13 predicted proteins | sample 37SPOviralmetaG_FD_130139 | JGI IMG/M metagenome (GOLD analysis project Ga0181414, IMG submission 130139) | Marine viral communities from the oligotrophic San Pedro Time Series (SPOT) site, San Pedro Channel, CA, USA - 37 SPOT_SRF_2012-11-28 | ecosystem: Environmental > Aquatic > Marine > Strait... | reverse complement strand
GACCCTACGGATTCGGATAGGGAGGAATATGACGAAGAGTATAAAATTCCCGACAGTCATTACACAACGGATTAGATGGCATACGGTTTCCTATTACCAGTAGCACCTATTACAGGTTTACCTTGTAGCGGACATGGCATATGCATTCCGTCTACGGTTCATTGTGTCATGGGATGTGCTGGTCCTCCACCAATGTATCCTATCAAGATCAAACAGTATACTTGTTGGTGGCCACCACTAGCACTTATACCTTTCGGTCCTCTGAATCCACTAAAGGCAACAGTGCTTACAAACTTCTTACCGACCATGACGTTCGGTGATAGGTTTATAAATCATCCGTCGCCATGCACGAACATTGTAATACACATGTGTCCGTGTGGTAAATCCGTGTGTCCAAAACCAACTCCGTATCCATGTTCGGTATTAACGATCGAAGACGGGGGAGTCGGACATACCCGTATACTCATTGCACAGAGTAAGACGGTATTTGTAACCAAACTACCAATCGGTAGAATATATGATCCATTAGGTATCGGGTTTCCTGGTTTCTCTTGGCCATGTTCATCAGTGGTTGCATATGGGTCACCAAATGTGCTATCATCATAATAACTAATTAATTACTATGGCAGTTAGAACCAAAGAAGGCTCATGGGGAGCATCAATCTATGTTGAGAAGAATAGGAAGAAGACAAAACAAGGTAGTAGCATGAATACAAAGTATTCTGCGACATCTCGCAACCATGCAAAGAAGAAATATAGAGGTCAGGGTAAGTAATGGATACTCAAGCGATGTCAGCAGGAGGTGGAACAACCTCCGACATACAAGCACAGAGAGATGCTATTCCACCTATGAAGGTAAATAAGATGAATTTGTTATCAGATGCATTTAAAGAAGAACTTAAGCAACTCATTAACGAAGTCTTAGACGAGAGAGAACTCCGAGTAAAACTTAATGGTCCTTATGATTTTCCAGAGGATGAAGGGGAGTTAGTTATAACTGATGATGATCTTGATGGGGGAACTGAATGGCTTTATAGAGGCACATATTAGTTTTTCTTAAAACTCGTCTAAATAACTATTGTTACAGTAAAAGCACTAGTGCCAGCTTATAGATTTAGATCTGAGAAGTTTTTTAGTAGAGGGTTTAAGGACTTAGCAATTTCCTTAAAGGCAAATCCTAATACTAAAGATTTTAGTGCTGTGAGAAATGAGAATGCCATAAAGCAGTCTGTTCGTAATTTAGTTTTAACTCAATTTGGTGAAAGACCATATCAATATGATATTGGATCTAGGGTAACTGGGTTGTTGTTCGAACCTTTTGATGTTTTCCTTGCTGAAGACCTTAGAGACGAAATTTATAATACTATCCAAAGACTAGAACCAAGAGTCGAAGTGGATGCGGTGAACGTTCGAGAGGGAATCGACGAAAACTCGATTGATATAGGTATTCGATATACAATTATCGGACAACAACAGAGTCAAACTGTGGAATTCCTGTTAGAGAGAACGTAAATGCCAGCCACACCATCAGAATTAACGTCACTGGACTTCTTTGAGATCAAGGAGTCTATAAAGTCGTACCTAAGATCTCGTGATGAGTTCACTGACTACGACTTCGAGGGATCTGCTGCATCCTACATGATTGATATACTTGCTTACAACACGTATTACACATCATTTAATGCCAACATGTCTATGAACGAGGCATTCTTGGAATCAGCGACCGTAAGAGATAATATCGTAAGAGTAGCGAAGCAGTTAGGATATACACCAAGATCAATTAAGGCATCTAAGGCATGTGTGAGGATGGCAGTGCAGACTGCACTGATTGCAGGGGGTCAAACCTACCCTGATACTGTTACTATTAAGAAGGGTGATGTATTTGTGTCTAAAAACACGAATGACACATACACTTACTGCTTGATGCAAGATACTACTGTAGCAGTTGATCAGAATACTGGAATTGCCAACTTTGCTCAGGTTATAATTTATCAAGGTAACTTATTAACCTTTAATTACACTGTTGATGATACTAGAAAGCAAGAATTTGTAATTCCATCAGAATCTGTTGATACTGAACTACTAACTGTCTCTGTAAAACCATCAGAGCAGTCTGTAGAGATTGACCAGTACTCAATATCATCTAACGTAGTAGATATGACTGCTACATCTAGAAATTACTTCTTAGAAGAGACTGAAGACCTTAGATATAAGGTAATTTTCGGTGATGGAGTTCTAGGACGTAAATTAATCGATAATGAATTTGTAATGCTGCAATATGTGACGACTGCAGGTACAGAAGCAAACGGATGTACCAAGTTTTCATTCATTGGTCGTGCAGTAGACTCTACTAATCGTCCTATACCTCCTTCTAGCATGTCTCTAGCGACTATAGACGGTAGTCAAGACGGTACAGACAGAGAATCGGCACTAGGTATCAAATTCCGTGCTCCAAGGCAGTTCTCGACCCAATCTAGGGCGGTTACAGAAGACGACTACGCTTATATCGTCTCTGACCTATATCCTCAAGCAGCAGCAGTTACTGCATATGGTGGAGAGAAGTTAAGTCCTCCTGTATACGGTAAAGTATACATTGCTGTTAGATCAAAATCAGGTGTTAACCTTAATACCACTACAAAGACACGTATTAAGAACCAGTTGCTGAAATATTCGATGGCATCTATCGAACCAGTAATCGTTGACCCAACAATCTTTTATATTACTCCTAAAGTTTACCCTTTCTATAATGGTAACAATACTACTAGATCAGCAAACGAACTAGGTACTGAAATTCTTAAATCAATTGATCAATATAATGGACAAAACCGTGAGAACAGATTTGGTAGTAGATTAGAGAAGTCAAGGTTTAACTCAATGGTTGATGCATCAGATGATGCGATATCTGGAACTAGTACCCAGATAACAATGGGACAGAATCTAGATCAGTTTACGTTAGGGAACGTATTTACTCAATGTCTAGACTTTGGTAACCCAATCACTAACCCTAGTGACCTTGGTGGAAACGATGCAGGAGACAGTACATGCCCTCCTAAGTATTCATCAGTTAAATCTGGTAAGTTCTATGCCACAGGGTACACAGAGAACCTTGCAGACCTCTTAGCGGATGGGTCTACTGCAGGTGGTGGAACAGCAAGTGGTGCAGCATCAGATGCTTCCGATGCTGTATATGCTTCTGGAAATAGAACCACTGAAGTGTTAGTACCTGTTAACATTAGAGATGATGGTAAGGGTAATTTACTCTTAGTAACTACACGTAACGAAAAAGAGGTAACTCTAAACAGTTCTATCGGAACTGTTGATTACACAAACGGTGTTGTTTGTGTAGGACCTTTAGATGTTGCTGATACATCCGATGGAACAACCAGAATCCCTGTCGTAGTCTATCCTGACAGCGATTCTATCACTATACCACCAGGCGTTGATCCTACAATCTTTAACCCTGAAGTGTACCCAATTGATTATGTAACAAACCCTACCACAGTCCCAAGTTTTGATCCCAACAACTTTGGTGGATGGAACTATGGTGGAACCCCAATAAATATCATCAGTTACCCGATTGATGCGTTTACATACCCAGAAGTCGATTCCTGTTTCTAACGAATGCAAACTATTAGTTCTGTAAATATATCCGATAGAGTCGAAGGTCAATTACCTGATTTTATCAAGCAAGAAGACGAGCAGTTTGTCTCGTTTCTGTTTGAGTATTATAAATCACAGGAAAAGACAGGTCGTCCTTATGATCTATTAAACAATATCCTAACTTACTTGGATATTGATGCATATGATCAAAAAGTCTTAGCGTCTTCTACTGAATTAATAAAAGACGTTGATACAGCAAACTCACTTATAGAAGTTGAGTCAATTGATGGATTTATGGATCGTGATGGATCTGTAATGATCGATAACGAAGTAATTTACTACGAAGAGACAGTTCGTGGTCCTGATGCTATCCTAACACCAGGTTTATCACTAGAAGAATTTAATAAGAAGAGACAAGAACTAGAAAGTCCATTTTTAGACTTTGATGGGGTCACTACAACCTTCCCACTTAAGTTTCTAGGTACTCCAGTCTCACCAGTCTCAGCAGAGCACTTAGCAGTTATAGTTTACAATCAAAGTATGATCCCTAATGTGGATTATACGATTAGTGGTACTAATATAACTTATACTGTTGCTCCTAGAGCTAGAATAGGTACTGATATAGTTGGTTCTACTAGAATCCTCTATTACATTGGTTTTGCCGACTCTGTAATCAAAGAATTAGTCTTCCCTGCTCCTGCAGGACTTGCAGGTCAAGATTCTATGACTCTTGGTTATGATAATCTAGCATATTCACCAATTTCAGAGATTGGTTTGATTATCAACCGTAATGGTCTTCTACTATCACCATATATCGACTATGTGTTGACTGATAACAACACACAGATCAAGTATTTTGTAAATATCGCTCCAAACGATATATTTCACATTCGTTCTATCGAATATGTGTCACCTTCTGTTGGTACTGGTGCAAAAGCGGTTACTCGTGTTGGACTGAATGGAGAAATCGAAGCAATTCAGGTAAAAAATGGTGGTAAGCAATATGAACTAAACTTTGCACCTAAAGTTTCTATTACATCAAGTACTGGAACAGGGCGTGGTTCGGCTGCACGAACATTAGTTGCAGGAATTAAAAATATACAGCTAATTAACGGTGGACAAGGATACACAGCATACAACCCACCTAAAGTATTAATAACACCACCTACTGATCAGGTAAATGGTAGTGGTGCTAAGGCATCTATCACAGTTGATGATACAACAGGTCAAGTTAGCTCTATTCAGATCACTAACTCTGGATCTGGTTATGACTTCATTCCTGCAATAAGTTTTGTAAACCCATCTGGTGCTATCATTACTGATCCAACGATTGACTCGGAGGGTAGATTAAATGCAGGTACTATTACTATTACTGATGGTGGTATAGGTTACAGCAACCCACCTACAATCTATATTGACGCTGCTCCTACTGACGGAGTTGATGCTGTTGCTGAGTGTACTGTATCACCTGATGGTGAAATAGTCGCTGTTACTATTACTAACAGAGGTAGAGGATATACTTCTGCTCCTAGAGCAAGAGTTGTGCAACCTATTGGTGCTCAAGTTCTAGATGTTACCGTTGCAAACGGTTCTGTTACTAATGTTAACTTATTAACTGGTGGAAAGGGATATACTGATGCTCCATCTGTTTATATTGTAGATGATCGTAAAGGACCTCTAGGAGAGTCAATTGGTGGTACTGGTGCAGAAGCAGCAGCAACTATCTTTAACGGTGAGATCACAGATATCAATATCATATCATTTGGTACTGGATATGATACTGCAAATCCACCTAGAGTATACATCGCAGAACCCTTGTCAGCACAGTCATCTTGCGACGTTGGATTTGGGGAAGTTACTGGTTTTACCATTTTATCATCTGGTAGAGAGTATCAACCATCTTCATTAAAGGGATGTGCTAGGGGTGTATCTGAAATTGTAGAATTTGATAAGTTCGGTAATCAAATATATGCAAAAGAGTCACAACTAAGGCAAAGTAACCATACTACTGGTGCTGTTGTACATAACCTTGATGCAAAGATCATCACACAGGTATTTGACAAGTTCCGTCGTCAATACATGCCTACAATCAACATTGACTATACTCAAGTCAACCCGATTCAGGTTATTAAGACAATTAAGGACTTCTATGCGTCTAAAGGTACGAAGACTGCTGCACAATATCTCTTTAAGATATTATTTGGTGAAGAAGTTGATATATTCTATCCTAGAGACGAACTAATCAAACCATCTGATGCTTCTTGGGTAGTTGACACTATTTTACGTGCTGAGTTAATTTCAGGTGACCCTATAAACTTATCGAATGCTCAGTTAGTCCAGAATGCTGATGAGGTTGACCAAAATATTAAAGATGCTACTGTATTGATCGAAAACGTCATTTCTATTATAGAAGGAACTGACGTAATCTACGAATTAGCAATATCTGAAGAAACTTTAACAGGTACCTTTAAGATTCCTTATAAAACAAGTCTTGTAGAACCTTTATCAACAACTGGTAACATAATAACTGTTGACTCCACTATTGGATGGCCAGAAAAGAACGGAACTATCATAATTAACGATCAAGAGACTGTACAGTATAAAGATAAGTCACTTAACCAGTTCATTGAGTGTACTAGGTCTAAAAATGGTGTAGTAGAAGACTGGGATCCTGGCACATTAGTTTATTCAGACATATTTGTCTATGTAAACCAAGGATTAGCTAACGAAGTCAAATTAAGAGTCTTAGGTATTGCTGAAGCGGGTACTACAGTCCTAGAAGACAGTGGTTCTTACTATCTACCTGGTGACAAGTTAAATGTTGCTGCTTTAGGATCAACTGACATTGATGAGAGACTACAATCATGGTTATATAACGTTAAGAAGTTAATTAGTGTTACTAGTATCACACCAGGTGGTATAAACAACCAAACTGCAACTGTTGTTTGTTCTAATGCTCATGGTTTGCTTGTAGAAGACCAAGTTACCATCTATGGTGCTAACCCTGCTGTTTACAATGGTACATTTGAGGTTACATCTCGTCTAAACGACTTTACCTTCTCTTATAATATACCTACCCCAATGGATATCATTCCACAGGGTAATATCTTACTTTCTGTTGACTTAAACAGAGGTAAGTCACAAACATCTACTATTAATGAAGTAGTTTCACTGTTTACTTCTAATATACAGAATGCTTTCTTTAATCAAGACTATGTTTATGTTGCAGCGTCTGGATTGCCCAACTATAAGATAGGTCCTTTCCAAGGTTCTGCTATTATACCAGGAAACCAAAGAAAACTACTTAGATTCCCTAGAACAGTAGAAACTATTTCTACAAGAACAGCAATTGGTGCTAACAACCCAATTGGTGCTTGGGTTAACGGTGTTTCTGCTTGGTCTTACAAATCTTCCGAATTTGTCACCTTTGGTCCTCTTACTGCTATCAATATTACCAATTCAGGTATAGATTATGATGCAGGATCAAAACCAGCTCTAGAAATCACTGGTGGTGGCGGTACAGGTGCTGCAGCGACTGTTACTGTTAATGGTTCATTAAGTAATGTAGAAGTTTTAACTGAAGGTACTGGATATACATCTCAACCTCTAATTTCTATCGTTGGTGGTGGTGGACAGGGTGCAACTGCACAAGCAGTTGTTACGAACGGTAGAGTAACAAGAATTCTAGTAGAAAACGCAGGAACTGGATATACATCACAACCTACAATATCAATCACTGGTGGAAATGGTGCAGGTGCTACTGCTACTGCCTCTGTACGAGGTGTAATCAGTGCAGTTACACTAAGTAGCACAGGAAGTGGTTATACGTCTACACCGACCATAAAACTCAATTCTGGAGAAGGTGCATTAGCACAACCAATCGTTATCAACGGTAGAATCGTATCTATTGCTATTATTAACTCTGGTTCAGCATATACATCAGCACCTACTGTTTATATCAATGGTGATGGATTTGGTGCTACTGCAACTGCAGTTATTGGTACATTAGGTGAAGATAAGGGTAAAGTTATCTCAGTATCAATTACAAACAGAGGTGTTGGATATACACAGGGAATGACCAATGTTAGAATGGAAGCAGTTGGTCAATTAGCAACATTTACTGCTGATGTCTTCCAGTGGAACAAAAACGTAGAATATCAATTAGATCCTGATCCTGCTAACCCCACAGCAACTAATGCTGACGGATCTCTTAAGAAAAGGTATGACATAGCAAGAGGATATGTATTTACTGGATTTAATAACCAGTATGGTGGAGAATATGCTCACGTTTCAGATCCTAAAGAACTACGTTATGTAATTGGTGATAATGTATTCCTAAACCCAGAAACTAATCGTTTCCAAGAAGTTCCTTCTAATATAGACCATTCTCCTATCATTGGATGGGCATTTGATGGTAACCCAATCTATGGTCCTTATGCATACATCGATCCTACTGATCAGAACAGTGGTATTAGAAGAATGCGTTCTTCTTATAAAATTAAGACAGAACTTATTTTTGATGAAGATACAAACCCAACTCCTGCTAGAATAGATGGTCCTTTATTAGCAAATTACCCTGCAGGATACTTTGTTAATGACTATACCTATACATTCCAACTAGGTGACCTAGATCAGTACAATGGACGTTTCTGTAAGACCCCAGATTACCCTGCAGGTACATATGCATACTTTATAACCATTGATGAGTCAGATGCAGGTCTACCTGTCTTCCCATACATCATCGGATCAAGTTTTAACTCAGTTGTTGATACTTGGAACCTTTCACTTAATGCTGTACAAGAAAACATCCCACAAGACGTTGCACGTTTCAGAGATCCATACGTTAACGTTGATATTGACATTGATCGTCAACCTAACCAAGAATCAGATTCATTTGTAACTGAGAAAGAAGGAGATCTTCTAATATTCGAAATAGAAGATATAGATGGTGATGCAATTATATCTCCTGCTGAAATAGCAACATTACAAGCAATAACTGAAGAAGCAGCACTACAGATCTATGATTACTTCCCTAGAGTATCAGCTGAGTCAAGAGTTGATATCGAAGTTGATACAACGACTAAATTTGAGTCTGCACAGATAGATGGATTCGTTGTAGAGAATGCAGGTGTATCTTATCAGGTAAATGACACTTTATTCTTTGATAACACAGGAACAGACGGGTTCGGGGCTTCTGCCATTATTGAGTCCGTCCAGGGCCGAACAATAAGTGCATATACAAAGGAAATCATTAATGATGTCCCACATGGTAAAATAACCACTGCAACTGCACATGATCTGATTGCACAAGACCAAATAATCGTAAATTCCAAGGTTATTACTGATAACACTAATAAACGTTATTATACTTCAGTTGTTACTGGTATTGAGACTATTACAGTGACACAAACTGGTATTGGTTATAATACACAGATTCCACCAACATATGAGATCATTACAACCACTGGACAAGACGTTGCCTTTAATATTGTCCTAGATGAGACAACTGGTAAGGTTGGAAACGTTAATATCGTTAATAGTGGTTTTGGATACAATACTGCTAACCCTCCACAGATTAGAGTCTCTCATCCACAACAATACAAGAAAACTTACTACTGGTTATCTGAATATTACGAAGATACCGATAAAATCAACATTATCGATTCTAAAGTTGCAACAGACCGCCATATTTACATTTGTGGTGAATTAACTCAAGTTAATGGTGATACTTCTGCATTCCTTGCTAAATTTACTGATTTGGGTGTTTTAGTCTGGGATAGAACACTTATTTCAGTTACTACCAATAAAAAGGCACGTTGGAAGTCAATGTACCTAGATCAGACTTCTGAAGAGAATCATTTGATCTATATCATCGGTGAAACCGAATCTCAGACAACTGCGACTTATAATCCCGATATTTTAGTTGCTAAGTACGAATCTGGTTATGATAACGCTAATGCACCTGAAGGAATCGTTAGATGGCAAAAAGAGATAGCTGGTGTCTCTGGATCCGCTAGAAGAGACTATGCGGGTGATATTCATCTAGATGATGAGCAAAGAGTCTATATTTGTGGTTGGACTGATACTAACTCTCCAGATCCTAATGATATCTGGGTTATGCAACTTAATAACCTAGGTGACGTTGTTGAGAAGCGTAAATTTGCTTCTGACGCTGAAGGGGAAGAAATGACCCAATTACATTTCATTGGTAACAATAAACTTCTATTTACTGGTATTGATTCTGATAATCAAGATATTATCTTTGGTGAGATGTCATATGATGGTGCAAACATAGAATTAACATTTACTAAGAGACTTGCTGTTTCTGGTGGTAATGTACAACGTCCTAGTTTTGTTCTTGATGAATGGGATGATTTGTTCTTTATCTGTGATATGTTTAATGGAACTAAGAACTATGGTATAGCATTCTTTAAGATACCTTTAGATCAACTTTCCACTAACCCATCTACTCCAACATACACATATTCTAAGATTATTGCTCCTAGTGGTACTTTCGAGTCAATCAACCATGCAGGAATTAACATGGATGTATTTGGCAACGTTAGTATCGTTGCTGACCTTAAGTATGCAGATAATGACCGTCAAGCGGTTGTTATGAACTTTAAGTATGATGGAACTCTATTAAAGTCTACTAATATTGCAGATACCAATGATATTGGTATGATAACTAGAACTCACCAAGTTGATAACTCTGGTGATGTCATATTAACAAGTAATAAGCAACTTCCTGTACAAACATATGTTGCTCGTTTCGAGAATGAAAATGATTTAGATGAGGATAGCACAAAGCAAGCACTTGTAACTACAACCTTCTCTACACCTGCTAATGCAGCACATAATACATCAGAATATAAGTTTGGTGCAGGATCAGTTAAGTTCTCTGGTGGTCCTACTAACATGAAGGCAGCAGGTGCAGGTCTTACAGGTAAATGGACTACTGAAGTATGGTCACTATTGACTGCATCTCATGCATCTAACAACCCTAAGGTTGAGATGTTCACTATTGACGATGCAACTGGTAATAGTCTTATTGTTACTGTTGATGGTAATGCATCTAGTGGTAACTTAGGTAAGATTGAGATGACTATTGCACCTCAGGGTGGTGGTGGATCTACAACTGCTTCTGTTGGTTCTACATACTGGACTACTCTACAAGATGCAGCATGGCATCATTGGGCAGTTGTTAAAGACGAACCTACACTTGGTTCTTACTCATACTCTGTATACTTTGATGGTATACAAGTTTGTACTGCTACTGTAACTACTAATATTGGTCTTAATGATCTTTATGTTGGTGCTAATAAGACAACTCCTGCTACAGCAAACTGTTTCTTAGGTAGTATTGATGACCTAGTTATCGATCCAAACACTGTATATACTGGTGCATCATTCACTGTTGCTACAGAGAGATACAGAATTACTTCTAATGATTCTAAAGTTAACCTTATTAAGTTTGATAGACAGCATGATAAGAGAGGTGCATATACTGCATTCAGTGAAACAACACATACTAAGGCATTATCATTTACAGAAACTACTGCTATTAATGTCAATACTCTTTCTAATCCAGTCATTACTACATGGAATGTAGGTGCATCTGGTTTACAGATTCTTGATTACTCTGATGTTTCCTCTCAGTTAACACCAGGTACTTACTCATTTACTAGTGCAATTCATCAGTATGCATCTAAGACTTCTACTATACCATCTCCACTTGGTAGAAAAGTCAAGGTTACTGCTGTTCCAATGGCGAAGTTCTACATTAGAGATGCAGGATATCAGAAGATTGACCTAGTTAAAGAATTTACATTTAACCAAGCAGTTAAGTTCACTAAGGGAACTTTAATACAGCAAAAGAATGCACAGGGTATTGTTCAGGCATATGGTACTATCGTTGAGGTTCCAACTGGTACATTAGACAATCCTGGTCTTGGTAACAAGTATAAGGTTGGTAAGATCTATGGTAACTTTAATAATGATACAACTGATCTATATCAGAATGATACAGGTGAAGAGAATACAATTGATGGAGTAGTATTTGAGCAACCAAGATTGCAAGATCAGTGGGTAGCAAGTAAAGCATATACTACTGATACACAGGTTTATAATGCAGGTAAGATATACAAAGCAACTAACACTGCTACATCTGGTTCTACACCACCTACACATAATATTGGTATTGTAACTGACGGTGCTGTAACGTGGCAGTATATTAGTGCTGCAGGTGCTATACAGGTTGACTTGTCTGAGCATCCTTGGCCAACACCTACAGAGACACTTTGGACTGCTAACAGATCCTTCTCTGTCAATGATTTAGTTTACTTTGCTAGACAGAAGTACAAATGTACTGTTGCAGGTGTAACAAGTAGTGTTGCTCCTACTCACACTACTGGTACTGCAACTGATGGTACAGTAACATGGGAATGGCAATCTACATATGATCCATTATCAAGTTATGCTAGGTTCAGACCCTATGATCCTGGTGATTATGCAGTTAAGATTCTTGAGGTATATCCTGAGTCTGATTTCATTGTCGGTGATGTAATTTCGCTTGGTGGTAGTGTTACCGCAGGGCCAAACACAGATAACCCCAAAATCGCTGATATCAATGGAGTTACAACTGTTAAGAAACTAGAATTAACTGTTAGACTTGACAAAGATATTGTTAGAACTGCTGAAACAAGAACTGATCTTATATACTGCTCTGCACTCATTGCACATAGATTCACTGCAGGAGATATCCTATTTGTTACTGGATTCCAAGGAACTCAGTTTGATGGATCATTCTTCGTAGAGGAAATCTTCTCTTCTAGAGACTATACTTATAGGATGAGAGCAAATGCTGTTTCTGATCCTACATTTGATAACAATGCTATTGCTAATGTTAAGATATCTTCTAAGCACCCAACATTATTACTAGTAAGGAATCATTCATACATCTTTGACTTGAGTGATGCTTCTAACCAAGGATATTTCTTATCATTCTCTCAAGATAACCAGTTTAAACTAGAATACTCATTTAACGTTATTGAGAGATCTGGAACACCTGGTCAATCATCTACAACTGAAACTCCTACAGTTAAGTTTACAGTTGGTGGTGAAGTAACTAATATCACATACTACTTCGATCCTAGTAGAACACTTTCTACCAATTCTCCAGTTGGTGCTAACTCCTTTATTGATGTTATCAAGACACCTTATGATGGTACATTTACTATCTCAAATGTTATTAGTGATACTGAGTTCAGATTCCCATTAGATCAAGAACCAGAATTTAATAGTGCTGAGATTGGTGAGGATGATCAAGATAGACCTAACTCTTTCTATTCTACAACGTCTACTAAAGCAATTGGTCCTATCAATACTATTAAGTTGATATCAGCAGGTGGATTCTACAAAAAATTACCGATCGTTTCTGACATTGCTTCTAATCGTAAGATCGAAAGAATTGTTATTGCTAACGGTGGTACTGAATATGCAGCTGGCGTATATACACAGGTTCCTATTATAGGTGATGGAGAAGGTGGTCTATTAAACATTACAGTAGAAATAGATCAAGAAACTGATTCTGGTACTATTACCCAAGTTGCTCTTATTGATCCAGGTTCAGGTTATACTACAGGTTCTGTTGATGTAGATGCTATACCAGGAATTTTAGGACAGACTCTATCTGGTTCTGGTGCAGAACTAACTGTTGTTATACCTGCTGAAGGTACAGGTGCTTCTGTATTCTTAACTGGTACACAGATTGGTAAGATTAAAACTCTTAAGAACAATGAATTTGGTTATGGTTACTCTCATGACTATACTCTACGTCCTGAGATTGCATTCCCAGTTAACTTACAACTCTTTAACACCTCAATACTTTCACAGATCAAGATAACTAATCCAGGTGCTGGCTATACATCTTCTCCTGTAGTTGTTATCTCTGGTGGTGGTGGAACTGGTGCTGATGCAGAAGCAATTGTTAAGAACAACAGGCTATCTGAAATTATTGTTAAAGATCCAGGTTCAGGATACAGTTCAGAACCAACTGTTCTTCTAAAATCAGAATTTACATATGTTGTTAACTTAGACCTTAACTACTTACAGTTTAACTTCCCACACGGTATCACAACTGGTGCTGAGGTACAGTTTAGAGCAGAAGATATTGGTACTACAGTCGGTGAACTACCAAAACCAAGTTCAGTTGGTTTGACATCACTATCTTCCACTCAGACATACTATGCTATTGCAGGTGATGCAAACTCTCTAGAATCTGATCAGTTACGTTTTGCTTTGACACCTGCTGATTCAGCGTCTGGTAACTTTATTACATTCCTAACACAAGGTGAAGGTAGACAGGTTCTTCTTACTCAAGTATTTGGTGGTACTGCTAGTGCTGTTGTTGAGACTTCTAGATTCTTAGCATCTGAGCAAGTATTCCAAGGTGAGTCTTTCGAATTAGCAAATGCTTTCGGTACAGTTTCTACTAACGATGGATGGCAGATAGGTCCTAAGATTCTTAAGGTTGTTAATCCTACAGGCGACTTCGTTGCAGGTGGTAAGGTTCAGGGTGTTATATCTCGTGCATCTGGTATTATTGATAACGTACAGATCGCTAAAGGTATTCTAAACATTGATGCTCTTACTAGAACATCTGGTAGATTTATTGATGACGTTGGTAAACCATCAGAGATTGTACAGAAGATTCAGGACTCTTACTTCTATCAGAACTTCTCATATGTTATTAAGTCACAAATTCCAATTAACCGTTGGAAGAAGCAGGTATTAGAGAATAACCACCCTGCAGGATTTAATATGTTTGGTCAGTTAGAACTGACTGGTGGTAAGGACGTTTCTGGACGTAAGATTGGTACTGAGTTTACTAAACAGGTTAATATTAATGAGTATACAAATGTCAACCAGATTACATCATTTGGTGCTGCACAACCAATCTATTCTACATTTAACAACTCTGAAGTTCTATTCAGAAAGAAAAGACTAACAAACTCTGAGGAAATCTTAACATCTATCGTTAAGAAGTTAGATAATATCTCAAGTCAGTTTGATGGTTCTACTAAGGCATTTAACCTTACTGTAGAAGGTGATCAGGTTATTATTAAAGAGAATCAGATGTTGGTCACCTTAAACGGTGTTATCCAGTCACCTGGTACTGCATATCAAATTGTTGGTAATCAAATCGTATTTGCTGAACCACCAAGACCAGATTCCAAGGTTGTTTATAGAAACGTAGATATACAGATATTACAGATTACTAAACTGAATCTAAACACTATTGGTGGTATATTCCCATCTATCGGTGATTTTGTTTCTGGATTCACTTCTAATGCTAGTGCTAGAGTTGTTGCTACAGGTGCAACCAGTATTGACGTTATTGACATCACTGGTGGTCCTTTCCAAAACAATGAACGTATTGATGTAAATAGAACTGGATTTAGTGCATTGATCGGTAGTTTTGCACCTATCAACCAAGATACAATCTTTGAGTTTGCAGAAACAGTTACTAAGGTTTCATTAACAGCAGAGACTGCTAAGATCGAAGAAACTAACTTAGATCTTGATGGTAACATTGATTCTTCATTAGTTCTATCTAAGACATCTGGTACTGCTGAATTTGAGACTGGTGTTTATAATATTCTCTTAAATGACTTTATATACTCTTCAGCATCAAATATCGCTGCTAAGATTGTTAGCATATCTCCATATAGAGATCCTATCAGTTCTATTCAGTTAACAAGTGGTGCTGCCTTCTTAGAAGGTGATCAGGTTACTGGTGGTAATTCAGGTGCTGTGGCAGAGGTTGTACGAGTAGATGATGCTTTAAATCCTCCTGTATTGTACTTTGTTGCTAAATCAGTTGCATCATTCGTTGGTGGTGAAACAATTACTGCAGGTGCTATTAATGATATTGTTGTTGGAGATATCACAAGAGGTGACGTTGTTGACACTCTTATCATTAACAAAGGTTCATCATTCTTTGGATTAGTATTTGAGAGACTTATATCTCTTTCTAACCAGAATATCATCCTTGATAACATTGCTCAGACCACAATTACTCCTACTACTCTAACAAATGCAGCAGACAGAATTAATGCTGATTTCTTAGATTATGAAGAAGTAAGATCTACTGAGATCGAATATAACAACTTATCTGGTGGTGCTCTTGCTAATGATGATGTTATGCGTTCTGTTAACGTAACTTATGGTAATACTACAGATGACGCTCTTAACAGATATAAGGATGCTGCTAGAAGTATAAGGAACAATAAACAAGAAATTATTGATTATGCAACATCACAGATTGCAATTGACTATCCTGACTTCTATTATACTGGTGAAGCAGAAACTGCACCTTGGGGTAGATTTAGAGACGGTTATCGTCTAATACAGAAAAACAAAGCATGGATCGTTGCTAAAGCATATCAGGACATGGTAGTTCAGTATCCTGGTTCTACAATCCCTAGTGCTACAAAATGTAAGAGAGATATCGGATATATGATCGATGCTCTATCAAGAGATACAGGATGGGGTGGAACAGTATATACACGTAAATTTATCCAGAAATACTTCTCTGCTGATGGTTTAACATATCTCTATGTTAATGCTCAATCTAACGAGACAGTTTATGCATATGAGCAAGCATATGGATATATGCAGAATGCTATCCAAAACGATCTAACTGGATCTGAAACTATCGATGCTGTTGCATATACCAAGTATAACGAGAGAACTAGTGGTCCTAACAACAATAGTGGAATCACTGCTGACCCTAATCCTGGTGGAAACTATGGAACTACAGGAACTAACACTACTAACAATGGTACTGACAATTGTGCAGATGTACAAGCAGCACTACAAACTCTCTTTAATAACGTCAAGGAAGTATTAAATGCAGGTTCATTAACAGATCTTATTGACCTATCATTACCTGATGCTAATTACACTGCTAAAGAAATTAAGTGTAATAGAGACACAGGATACTTTGTTGATGCTATTGCAGATGACTTAGATGGTGATGGTAACTTTGCAATCGTAACATTTACTAAAAAATTCTTTGATGCAAACGGTATACCTATCAACAATGGTCTTCCAGAAACAGAAGAAGCAATAACTGCATTTAACGCTGCTAAAGATCTATGTAAGCGTGCAATGAGAAACCTATTGTATAGTCAGACATTGACTACAAAAGGTTATAACCTCAACGATCCTACAACTTACTCTGCTCCATTCTTAGATGGTGGCGGTGGTACTACTGCACATTACTATGATCCTAACTATGCATCAGGATCTAATCAACTTGATACAAACTGTGCAAACGTAGCATCTGCTATTGATACATTATCTAACCTTGCTACAACTGCATTTACTGGTGCTCAGTTTACTGCGTCAGGTGCAACATACAATGCAGCAACTGGTGTGATGGTATTGACTATCGGTACTCACAGTTTAACAACTGCAGACACTGTTAGAATCGATGCTAACTCATTGACATTCACATGTCTAATGGATGGTAACACTGCTAATAAAACATATCCAAGAACAACTGACCCTGCATATGAAACTCAGCGAGCAATCACTGCAACTACAAATAATACAATCACTATCAACGTTGGTACATCTCCACTAGTAAACCATGATGTTACTGGTGCAAATTACAACGTAACTTCAGGTGATTTGCAATTAACAATCGGTGCACATAACTTAGAAGTTGGAACTAGTATCAAGATAGCTACTGAATCATTAACATTCCAGTGTGCATACAACGGTGGTGGTACTAGCGTATATCCTCGTGCTTCAGGTGCTAACACTTCTAGTGGTGCTGACTATGCATATGACACTGCACTAACAATCACATCTAAAACTGGAACAACAATCACAGTTAATGTTAACGGTGGACAGGGTGCTATCTCTAACACTGATGCCCATACATTTGTATCTGCAACAGCAGGTGCTGTTGTTTCTGGTGGTAACTATGCACATACCTTTGTAAGTGGAGTTGCTAACTCTATCAAGGCAGGTGGTAACCTTGACAATATCAATGCATTAGCAGTTATATCTGATGGTACATACAGAGAGAATGAGAACATTCGTGTTAACAAGTATGCCTATAAGGATAGAGGTGGTTCTGGATTCTTCGTTCCTGGTAATACTATTACAGGTGCAAAATCTGGTGCAAGTTTCGAACTTAAGGGTGCTAACTCTGGACTAAAATGGTTGTATGCTCAAACTGTTTCTGGAATACTAGAAAATAGAGAGTATATTACTAACACTAAGATGGTTAATAATCTAGGTGGTAGTAATGTCAACATGACACCTACCAATGCAGCGTATGATCCTCTTACTGGTCAACTAACACTTACTAGTACTGCTCATGGTTATTCAGTAGGAAATAAAATCTCTCTTGCTAACAACTGTTTGACATTCAGTTGTGATATGGACGGTGGTAATGCAAGTAAGACATATCCAAGAACAACTGATCCTGTAGGGCAAGGACAACAACTTGATATCATCAGAACAACTGCAGATACATTTACTGTTGTTGTTGGTGCATCACCTATAGTTGAGAAAAATATAACAGGTGCAAACTACGATCCTGTTCTAGGTGAGATGCAGATCAATGTTGAGGGTGGACACAATCTTAACGTTGGTGAGAGTATTAGATTAAAACCTAATTCATTAGTCTTTACTTGTGACACTGATGGTAATGCTACTGAGCACTCTTATCCTAGAGCAGCTGGAGCAGGTAACCCTTCAGGTGGTGCTGACCCTGCTTACAATACTGCTGTTGCAATCACTGCAGTTGGATTTAATACTTACACAGTAACTGATGCAACATATACTCCTCTAGATGGATCATTAGTTCTTAGTATTGTCAATCATGGAATGCAAAGTGGAGACAAGATTAAGATCGTTGATGGATCAATAAGATTTACATGTGCTAAAGATAATAATGCATCTAATCATGATTATCCAAGAACATCTGACCCAATCTCATATCAGTGGTATGATATTACTGTACTAGATGATAATAACATCGGTGTTAATGTTGGAGTATCTTCTGACACATCTGTACATACATTCGTATCTGCAAATTCCAACGGAGTACAAAAACAAGATGGCACTATTTTTATTAACGTTCTCGGAGGCTCTGCTCCTGCATCTGATACTTCTCCACACACTTTCATAAGAGCTACAGAGGGTGCTTTGATGACTGGTGGTGGATACACCCATCAGTTCGTATCGGCAGTAACTAACGGTGTTACTGTTTATCCTGCTAGTGTAAGACTTACCAACACTCAAAAGCGTGCAGGTACTAAGTCTCTAGCATTTGATTCTGGTGCATACTTATCTTATGGTCTATCAGATATACCTGCATGGGGTACATCAGACTTTACTGTTGAGTTCTGGATAAGACCTACCACAACAATGAATAGTACTAAGTATCTTATTGATCTTCGTACAAGTGGTGCTACTGAAACTAACTCATGGAGTCTATACATTGATAGTGGTAATCTAAAATGGAAACTCAATCAAACTGATCAAATAAGTGGTGCTCATGGTATGAGTCCAAATGTTTGGTATCATATTGCATTAACAAGAACAAGTCAGATATTAAAACTTTGGGTCAATGGTTCTCAGGTAGGTAGTGACTACACAGATGCTGCTACTTACTATGAACGTAAGATGACTATTGGTGCTGAGTGGAATGGTCAGAATAACTTTGTTGGATTCATGGATAACTTCGTTATCTACCCAACATCTTCTAAGTACACTGCAACATTTACACCTCCTACAGTATTCCCAACATCAACAACTGACATCTCATTCTCTATGGACAATGAGTTGCCATTGATTATGAGCAACCAAGAGGCATATGCAACTTATACAGGTACTACCAACTCTGCTGCTCAAGCAACTAGTATTGATTATGTCAACCGTGAAGTTATTGTTGAGGAGATTGAGATATCAAGAGATACACAACGTGCTTGTGCTGATATCTTAGAACTTAACAGAGCATGGATTGCTGAGACTGCTGTTAATAAGATGAAGGCGAAATATCCTGATCTATTGATGCCTGGTGATACTGCTGATGGTGTAGGTCCTCAACTTGGTACTAACTTCTGTTTGAGAGATACTAAAGAATTTATTCTTAAAGGTGTTATCGAAGATTTACGTTATGGTGGTAACTATAATAGTACACTTGCTGCTAGAAACTACTTAACTGCATACGAAGGTCTAGATTACATCGCTAATGAAGTATTGATGTCTATCTACACTTATAGACTTCTTGCTCCAATCTGTAATTATGTGCTTACCACAACAAGTACTGATCTTAAGACATACGATGGAACTAAGTATACAGAGATACTAAGAATTCCTAATAACTTCTCATCTCCTGCTGCTCAATCTATACAAGATGAGATTACAAAACTATGTGATGATATTGGAGATGTTATAGGACCAACAGGTCAAAGATATAGAGACGCAGGTGATCTTCTATGGTTAAACAGAGATGTGATTGCTGCTGAAACTGTTGGTTGGTTGGAAGCAACGTATCAAGCAAATATTAACGGTACGACTTATGACTTCTATCAGAATCCTAATGCAAATCCTAATAAGTGCAGTTACGAAATCAAGCAATACATTATTCCTGCTGTTATTGCTGACTTGGTTACAGGTGGAACTTCTGCTATGCAGTACAACGCAAGCAAGTTCCTCAACAATAATAACGAACTTTATTCGGTTGACAATGAACTAAGTGCTGTAATTGATGCTTATAAGTTTGTTAAAATGCTTTGCGAGAAAGCAGTTAACAACACACTACTAACAAATGGAGTAGCATCTGGTGGTTTAGGTATTCCTTCTGCTTATCAGGATGACTACTATACAATGCAGTACACAACTTTAACAGTCTATAGAGATCCTACAATCACTATTGACCCAGAAGGTTATGATCCAACTCGTACAGCAAATGACAGACTTCTAGATACTGCTGAACTTCTAGAGAAGAATGCTAATGTAATTGCTTGGGAAGCAGTTCACACAATGAACGATCTTTCTAAGTTCCTTAACTTTACAGTTCCTGGTGGTGCTCAAAACTGTGTAGATGACGTTGTAGATATTATTGGTGCTGTTGGACATGACTTAAGAAAGGGTGGAAACAGTAAGACATACGAAGCTGCTAAACTATACCTTGACTCTGAAACTAATAATCTTATCCAGTTAAATGGTCGTCAGCATACTCATCAATTTGTAAGAGCAGAATTAAATGCAATCCAATCAGGTGGTACTTACAATCATACATTTGTAACTTCATCAACTAATGCTGTTACTGCAAATGGTGGTGCACAATTTACTCCATCAAATGTTGTCTATCAACCTGCAACTGGTAACTTAATTCTTACCATGCCTAGTCATGGATTAACAACTGCTAATACTATTACTATTGCAGAGAACGGATTCACCTTCACTTGTGGAATGGATCAAGATGAAAGTAATCATACTTACCCACGTAAAGGTGATCCTGCATATGGCAAATCCATTGCTATCACTGGATATACACTATCTACAATTACAGTTAATGTTGGTGCTTCACCTCTCGTTAACTATAACGTTTCTCAAGCATCATACGATGCAACTAACGGTGAATTGATATTAACTATTGGTGCTCACCAATTAGCAGTAGGTAAGAGTTTCAGATTTAAGCAAGAGTCATTAGTATTCACATGTGATAGAGATGACTATGCAACTGAGCATGCTTATCCAAGATCTACTGATCCTAGTTTTGACACTGCTGTAGATATTACTGCTGTAGGAACAACATCACATACTGCTACAAGTGCTGCATACGACCCATCAACAGGTGTTATGACATTGACTCTTAATGGTCATAACTTAGCAGGAGAAACAACACACACTGCAACTGATGCTGCATATAATCCTGAGACAGGTATCTTAACTCTAACTGTTGGCAACCACGGATTTGCTTCTGGGGATAGTGTAAAACTTGCTGATAACTCAGTTACATTTACATGCACTTTAGATAGTAATGCTACAAACCATGCATATCCAAGATCAACTGACCCTGCATCAGGATCATTCTTACCAATCCGTAACGTAACTCAGAATACATTTGATGTACAAATATTAGAAACAATCCCATCTACTAACGTAACTGCACATACATTCGTATCTGCAACTACTAATGGAATTACAAAAGCAAATGATTATGTTTGGATAGAAGAAGATGCAGTTGTATTTACATGTGGTCAAGATGGTAATGGATCAAACCATGCATATCCAAGACCTCAGGATCCTGCATACAAAGCGTGGTTACCTATAACAAGAATCGATGCTAATAATTTCTCTGTACAGACTCTAACAACTACACCTTCCACAAACACAACTCCACACGTATTTGTATCCTTCGCAACTGATGGTCTTAAGAAACAAACAGGTACGATTACTTGTAATGTGGGTGTTGCACCTGGTGAAGATGCTGCAGGTATTAGTGTAATTAAGATCGCAACTGAGATTGCTCAGTTAACAATGAGAAATGCATTTGGTCGTGAGAACCTTTACATTTACAATCCCGATGCAGGAACTGGTGATGGTGATGGTATAACTGGTGGTGGTTCAGAATCTATTGATAATGTAGATGTATCATCTTATGAAAGAAATGCTGTTAAGGATAGATTCATTAACGCTGCTGATGTAATCGATAGAAACATTAGAGTTATTGCTGAAGAAACTATTGCTGCTGCTAAAGCACAGTATCCTTCACTTCAGATTCCTGGTGGAAATATAAACTGTGTACATGACTTAACTGACTTCTTATATGCTATCCAGTGGAACTTACGTCACGGTGGTAATAACAAGGTCTTCCATGCTGCTGAATACTATGTTAACGAAGGTCTAACACATGCTACTGAAGCAACATGGATTATGAATTATGCTAGAGATCTAGCAATTCAGGTAATGAGAAATGAGTCTCTTGCTCTTAACTATGGTGCTGATCCTTCATATGATACTGCTATTGATATTGTTGATATTGCATCTACATCTCACACAGCAACCAATGCTGCTTATAATGCATCAACAGGTCTTCTAACCTTAACTATCTCAGGTCATGGATTTGATGTAGGAAACAGAATTAACATTGCTGACAACTCATTGACATTGACTTGCTCAATGGATAATCAGAGAAGTAATCATGTATATCCAAGATCTACTGACCCTGTTAGTGGACAATGGTTACCAATCGTTTCTAAGACTAATGACACATTTACTGTTAACGTTGGTACATCTAGACTTATTAAGTTCACACCTACTCAGGTCATTTACGAACCTAACACTGGTAACTTAATCCTAACAATAGGACCACACAAGTTAACAACTGGAACTAACATCAAGATATTAGGTAACTCATTAACATTCACTTGTACTCAAGATGCTAATGCTACTAACCACACATATCCTCGTACAACTGACCCAATCTATGATGAACCAGTTGCTATTGTTGGTACTACTGCTAACACTATAACAGTTAACGTTGGTACATCTGTAATTAAGAACTATGATATTCATGGTGCAAACTTTAACCACACAACTGGTAACATCGTTCTTTCAGTTGGTCCTCATGACTTTAGAACTGGACAGAGTGTTAAGTTAGCAACTAGTTCTTTAGTGTTCAGATGTGATGAAGATGCACAAGCAACTGATCACGTATATCCTCGTGCTTCAGCACCTAATGGTCCTGACCCTGCTTGGAATACAAGCATCAATATTGACGCTGTTGGATATACACAACATACACCAACAAATGCAACTTATAATTCATCTACTGGTGTTGTACAATTAACTCTTGCTAATCATGGATTAACAGGACATACAACTCACACTCCAACCAATGCAGTATTCACACCTGCTGATGGTAAGATGGTTGTTACTCTTGCCAATCATGGTTTTGCAAATAACGATAGAGTTAAACTTGCTATTGGAGCGATAACATTTACTTGTGCTTTAGATAATAATGCAACCCTTCATCCATATCCTAGACAGTATGGATCTAATGCACCTGGTGGATCTGACTATGCATTCGATAAGTGGATACAAGTTACTAACGTAACTCAAGACACATTCGAAATCAACGTTGGTATTTCCTCTAACACTACAACTCATACATTTATATCTGCTCTTACTAATGGTCTAACACATGCAGGAGACATGGTTAAGGTTGCAGAAAATGCACTTACATTTACATGTACTAAAGATGGAAACTCTGCTAACAAATCATATCCTAGAACATCTGACCCATCATACGATGAGTGGTTACCTGTTACTAAGATTGATAACAATACTATTAGTATCGTTGTAGGTGACTCTGGTCCTAATGATCAATACACCCACTCATTTGTATCCTTTGCATCTAACGGACTTTGGAAGCAAGATGGAACAATAACATTAGATGTTAACGATGGATCTGGTGCTATATCTAACCAGACAAACCACGTATTCCAGTATGCAGTATCTGGAGCATTGATAACTGGTGGTAACTATACACATACATTTAAGTCTGCAACTGCAGGTGCTGTACAAACTGGTGGTAACTACACTCATGAGTTTGTATCTGCAACAACTAACGGAATTAAGAGACAAGATCCTGCAGGTAATGTAACATTACAAGTTGGAACATCTGGTCCTAATGATCAATACACTCACTCATTTGTAAGTGCTAACTCTGGTGCTTTGATAACTGGTGGTAACTATCAACATAGATTTGTTACTGCAGAATCACAAGCATTGATAACTGGTGGTAATTATCTACACACATTTGTAAGTGCTGCAACTAACGCAGTTGCTGTTGGTGGATCTCCTACTAACTTAACTCCTAATGGAGCAACTTATGATGGCGAAACTGGTAAGTTAGTTCTATCATTTGCTTCAGCACATAACTTAACTAATTCCAATACTATCACAATCGCTGATAATGGATTAAACTTCTCATGTACATTTGATGGTAACTCAACAGTTCATGGATATCCAAGATCTACTGACTATGCATCTGGACAGGTATTACAAGTAACTGAATGGACAACAAACACAATTACAGTTAACGTAACTACAACTCCGATCGTTAACTATGATGTTACTAATGCAACTTATGATGCAGGTACAGGACACTTAGTATTAGACATTGGAACTGTAGGTGTTGCTGCACTTAAAGGACCAACAGCAGGATTGACTGCTACTGATGCTGCATACGACCCATCAACAGGTGTCATGACATTGACTGTTACAGGTCATAATATGGCAAATGGAGACAGAGTTAACATTGCTGACAATTCATTAACATTCACATGTACACAAGGTTCAGGTAACCACTCTTATCCAAGATCATCTGACCCTGCAAGTGGAAACTGGTTAGATATCTCTAACGTAACTACAAACACATTTGATGTACAGGTTCTAGAAAATATTCCTTCTACTAACACCACAACTCATACATTTGTATCTGCAGTAAATGGTGGAATCACTAAGGCAGGTGAGAACGTTAGAGTTAGAACTGACTCCTTGACATTTACATGTTCACAGGATGATTACGCTACAACTCATACATATCCTCGTGCTAAAGATCCTGCATTCGATCGTCCAGTACCTATCGTTGCTAAGTCTGGTTCTACAATCACAGTTGATGTTGGACAGTCACCTATCGTTACTTACACACCAACAAATGCTACCTATGATCCTGCAACTGGATTCTTAGTATTGACTATCGGTGCACACAGTCTAGTTAATGGAACTACTGCTAAGTTAGCACCTAACTCATTGACATTTACATGCTCAAGAGATGGCAACACTGCACAGAAGACATATCCTAGAAGTGGACATAAGTTTAAGCAATCATTCTATAATGATCTAGATTACTACCCATACAATAAGGGTGATTATGTTATCACTGCTGATAGTGAGACTCCTTTATGTGCTGACGTAGCATCTGCTATTACAACAATGATGGCAATCGTTACTGATTCTATTGCAACTCCTGCATCTCTAACAGACGGTACAATCACTAAGACTCTACCAACAATCTGGCCAGTTAAGTATGCACCTGAAATGGTAGAACGTGACGTTAGCATTACATACTATGCTGATGCAGGTGATAACTGGAATCAGACATGTCCTAACTCTGCTGCTGCGATAGAATCATTAATGAACATCGTTGTTGATACAATCTCTCTTGCTAAAGATGGTGGTGGAAGTCATCTAGATGCTATTGAGAAAGTAGAACCATGGACATTTAACAGAAACTATCAGACATGGACATGTTACAACGTTAAATCTACTATCCATACATTATTCGATGTATTGATGAAGACACTATCAGGTGGATCTAAATCTGATCTTAAGTCTGCACGTCATATACTCTTTAATAAGCATGCGATAACTGCTAGAGCATATGAGAGAACAACTAACCAATATCCTGGTACTGCTGCAACACTTCAGTTTGCTGATGATATGGTTCATTCATTATTGTATGACCTTAACACAGGTGGTAACCAAGGTATGCTTAAGTTGGTTAACTCATGGTTCGATGGTGAGGGTAACTTTATTGCATTCCAAGATGTTGTTAGACAGCACTTACTCTTCTACACAACACGTATTCGTGAATATGTAAAACGTGCATTATATGATCAGAACAATACTACTCAGTGGGATGGTTATGATATCTACAAGGATACAACCAACACTGCTGCTATTGATGCTAGATTTGAGTATGAGTGGGAAAGTACAGAGTTTAGAATTGACAGTTCACTGAACCTTGCATACCATGGTCTAAACAGATCTGCACCTCCATCAAATAACCAAGTTACATTCATCAATAGTACTGATGCTACTAACTTACAGAATCTATATGATGAAGGTGAAGATTATAATACTGATCCAGAACTAGTTCTATTGACACCAACTATCGAAGTTGGATTCGAAAGAAGAGAAAGTGTTGTAAGAGTTACACGTCCTAACTTCTTCTCTCGTGGTGACATCGTTGCTTATATCCCTGCTTCTGGTCAAATAGAACCTGCATTACAAGATCAAAATTACTACTATGTTTTAAACGCTACTGCAGAATGGTTTGAGATTGCTCGTGAGATTCGTCATGATGCAAGATACAGACTCTTCGAACTTGATAGAAATCTAACAGGTCAGCAAAGATTACAAACAGTCGTACGTCAAGGTATTATCGTACCGACTGCAACATACGCAATGCGTGATTTGGATCAACCAATTAGTGCAGGATTTAACACTGCTGACATTCTTATTGGTGCAACATCTAATGCAACATCTGAGGTTATTAGAATACGTAATAACGAAGCAGATATCATTAAACTATACTACAAGTATAACATCGATGCAGCTACAGGTAGATTTACAAATGGTGAAACAGTACAGCAGCAAGGTGCCACATCTAACAATGCTGTAGTTGTTCAGACTTCTGTATTGACTGGTGATGGAACTGACGAAGGTTGGATTTATGTAGAATCATTAAATGGTGCGTTATCCGATAACGCTGTTCTTGAGGGAGTAACTTCAGGACTAACTGCATCTGTAAACGGAACACCAACAACTCGTATGTTGATAAACCTCAATAGAGGTCAGTTTGCTGCAGGTGAGAAAGTCTTTAATAAATCAAATGCTGCTACAGCAGATATTGTTTCCTACGAGAACTCAGCAGGTGCATTGGTAGGTAATACTGGTGGACGTATCACAATCGATATCGAAACTATACAGGAAGACTTTACTGACGGTGATATAATCTATGGTTCTATTACTGATACAATCTTAGACATTGCCAATATCACTGCAGGTGGATTCGAAGCACTAGAACTTAATCAGTATGTACATGCTGTATCAACAATAGAATTAGACATCTCTAGTGTTGTTCGTGATGGTGGTTACAATGGTGACTTTAGTGCAGGTGACACAGTTTACTTACTACAAGGTACAATTATTAAGGAACCTGGTTTCACTGCTGTTGTTACTCAGTACCAAGCACCTGACCCTGCTGCTAACCCTCCAGTTCCACATAAGATGTGGATTGCAAACTTACTACCATATGGTACAGATTCAGATGGCAACCAAGTTACACCTGATGCTGCAGCACAACTTGTAGGACAAGGTACAGCACTTGGTAAGTTTGAGAACCTCAACAACTTCCCAATAATTCTTGCTGAAGCAAGTGGAGCTACTGAAACTAATGTAGAATGTTATGGTAAAGTTTCTGGACTATATCAGAGTGGTGTTACAGGTAGAATTTGGTTAGAAGATGTTGTTGGAACATTCCCAACTAACTTAACAATCATTTCTGATAATGACTGGTCTGCAGGTGTAACACAATCTAAAGAACTTCTTGGAAGATGTAACAGATTCTTCAGAGGATTTGATGGTACACAAACTACATTTAAACTTACTATTAATAATGGTGAAGCATACTTCCCAGATCCTGCAGGACACCTACTAACATTCGTTAATGGTATCTTACAACCACCTGGTGCAAACTTCGCATACACAGCGTTCTCTGATCAGATTCAGTTTACTGAAGCACCTACAATCGGATCTGAGTTTATTGGATACTATGTTGGTAAGTTACGTCAGTTAGATGACATATCATTCGAGTTTGACTCCTTACGTTCATCCTTTAACTTACGTTACGCAGGTGGATTCTACTCACTAACACTAACTGAAGGTGTTAGTAGCTCTACTATACTTCCTGAAAACAATATTGTTGTTTCCCTGAATGGTGTTATTCAGGAACCAGGCGTAGGTTACGAACTAGTTGGTTCTAGAATAATCTTTGCTGAAGTTCCTCGTGCAGGATCTACATTCGTAGCATTCTCATACATTGGTTCTGACGCTGACGTTATCGCTGCTACTATCGTACCTCCTGTAGAAGCAGGTGACCTCTTACAAATCGAGGGTGAGAATGACGATCGTGAAGTTGCGTTGATCGAATCTTCTAACTCCTTAATTACTTTCGAGTACACAGGAACTGTTAAGGGACGTAACGCTGAAGCACTTTCATCCATCACAACAGGTGAAATTAAGACAGCAATCATTACATCACCTGGTGACGGATATACCTCACGTCCAAACGTTGACGTTATTTCATCTTCTGGATTTGATGGACGTGTACGTGCGTTGATGGGTCTTCTAAGAGTTGATGTTAAGACTGCAGGTGTTGGATACTCTAGTCCTGTAGTTACTGTTGAGAATGTAGTTGAGGATGATTGGGTTGCACCTACAGGTCCTGCTGTTAACCAAGGTTTTGATACCTACGCAGGTGAAGGAACTGACAGTGAAGGTAACCCAATTGTAATCGTTGCAGGATTCATCAGAATCACAACTCAACCAGTTAACGTAACAGTTAACCAAGGTCAGACTGCAGGATTTACTGTTATCACTGAGTTTGTTAAAGCATCTGATGGACTAGTAGGAACTACACCTCTTAACTATCAGTGGCAACGTAAGCAGTATGGTGAAACTAACTGGGCTAACATAACTGGTGCTACTGCTGCTCTCTATAGTTCTGCAAGTGCTGAACAGGCAGATGACGGTGATGAGTTCCGTGTTGCTATAACTGCTGCAGGTGCTTCACCAATTTACTCTAACTCTGTGATCCTCACAGTACAGACTGGTGCAACGATAGTCTCTAACTTTGTACCTACTCAATTGTTCCAATAAATAAAACATGGCTGCTACATCGACATACAATTCAGGAACTAAAAACATCACAGTAGATGGAGATGGATTACCCAATCCAGTATTGTATGGAACGTTCCCTAATGCAAATAATCCTAGTTCTGTAACGGAGCAGGATTTTGAGCATACCTTTTATTATAGAGGTGGTACATTTGGTGTTAGTAGAACATTTGATGATGCTAATTTTGCACAGACTGGATTTGTAATTACTATTAGTATATCTACTGCAGACAATGCTTTGTTAGGTTCTAGTATTCAGGTAGGAGATAGAATATTATTCATATTAGATGCAGGAACAGCTAACGAGAAGAAGCAAGTATTTAAGTATACTGGTACACAACAGACTGTTGCATCTGGTGAGTTTTGGAGAGCAACATCTAACACATTAGAATTAATTGTAGATTATACAAGATCAGCATATTCAGGAACCTATACTTATTACGATCAAAGAAATGGAAGAGCAGCTACACCTTTAGGTGCTATTGGTGTTGCTTCTAATGGCGTTGTATTTTTTAATCCTAGTGCAGGAGCAGGTGGTAACCCTCCTACAGGATTTAACTGGAATGCACACTTCCCCGACTCTCCTGTAAACTTTGGAGATGACTCATGTGGTGGGCATCCTGAACAGACAGGACAGTATCATTATCACGATACAGACTTTATATCATGTTGGAAAGCTAACTCTGTAATGGCATCATACAATGACTATTATGGATCAAGTCAGTATAACGGTGACAACTTAAGACACCCAGACGGTCATTCCAAAATGCTAGGTTTAGCATTTGATGGTTTCCCCATATATGGTCCTCATTGCTATAGTAATCCTTGGTTAAATTCATCAAACCTAACTTTAGCAAGTACATCATATAGAGTGAAATCAGAAGAAGCTGTTGGTAGACCCACATATGGAACTAGTCAACAGAATCCTCCAGCTGGGTCATTAATTCAGGACTGGGAATATCAAGAGGGGCTAGGAATGCTAGACTATCATAATGGTAGATTCTGTGTAACACCTGAGTTCCCTGATGGTACCTATGCTTATTTCTTATCTACATCATATGACAGTGAAAATAATCTGGTTGCTGAGTTTCCATATTTACTAGGAATTACTAGTAGAGAGGCATTAAACCAACCAGCCAACAATGGTGCTGCTACACCACCTGCACCACCTTCAGGAGGAGGTGCTCCACCTCCAGCAACAATTTTGATTGGTGCTCAACCTCAGTCAGCTACTGTAGCTGCAAATGCTTCTGTCACCTTTACTACTACAGTGTCAATCAGTCCTCAAGATGGACCGAAGACATACCAGTGGTACAGGTCTACTGACGGTGGTTACTCCTTTGCTGTTCTTACTGGAGCTACAGCAAACTCTTTGACATTCACAGCACTTGCATACATGTCTGGATATAAATTCAGATGCGTGATTGCAGGTCCTGTAGGTGGTACTGCTGCTACCAACTCTCCTCTAACAACTGACGTTGCGACTCTCACTGTGACAGGTGGTGGCGGTGGTCAGACAGCTGAGGACTTCTCAAGTACCAACGTTTCGTTGGATACTACTGGCATATCCTTCGATGCCACATAAATAAAACTGTACAAACTGTAAAAAAATGGCTAAACAATCAGTTGGTATTGGATCTTCGGCAAATGATGGCACAGGTGATACCCTGCGTGATGGTGCGATTAAAGTAAATTCCAACTTTGACGAATTATATACAGCCTTAGGTAACGATACATCAATCCAAGTTGATATCAGTGGGTCTCCTGCTGATGGACAAGTATTAAAGTGGTCTTCCAGCCCTAGTGGAGCATTTCGTGCGAGTGATTATAACTTGCTAAGCTCTGATCTTGATACAAATGGCAATCAGATAGTCTCTGACGGGACAGATGCTATTACAATCAAACAAACTGGAACAGGTAATATCAATTTATGGGCTGGTGGATCTGGATCTGCATACAGTTATGTTGATGGTAGTGATGGATATTTTAAATGGTATGCACCATATGCAACAGAGGGAGACCTTCCCAATGCAACAAACCATCATGGTATGTTTGCACATGCACATGCTACTGGTAAAGGATATTTTGCACACAGTGCTGCTTGGGTTCCTCTCATCTCAGAGAACAGCAGTGTTAGTTTATTGAGTGATGTTGATACAACTGTAAACGGTGGTCCTAGCGATGGTCAGGTTCTTAAGTGGGTAGCAGCAACATCTAAATGGTCACCTGCTAACGATGAGCAAGGAACTGGTGGTAGTGGTGGAACTACACAAAACTTATTTGAGACAGTTAATGGAGATACAGGTACAACAACTGCATCTGCTGCTAACGACACATTAATAATCGCAGGTGGAACCAATATCGCTACGTCTATTACAGGCGATACACTTACTATTAACATGACAGGTGCATTAGGTGCTCCTGATCAGAACCTATTCTCAACAATTAATGCTGACAATGGTGGTACTAGTGCTACTGTAACTACAGACTCTATTACATTTGCAGGTGGTACAGGAGTTTCGACCAACCTGAATGCAGGTACTATCACAATAACAAACACATCACCTAACGTAACACAGAACTTATTTTCTACTGTTGCGGGCGATTCAGGTTCTCAGGCTGCAGGAAGTGCAACTACCACACTAACAATAGCTGGTGGTACTGGTGCTACTACTGCACAGTCTGGTGATACGCTGACAGTTAACGTTGATAATCCTCTCCCAGGTGGTTCAGGAGGACAGAATTTATTTTATGATGGAGCAGCTAGTGCATGGGCAACTAGTGCATCTCCTACAATATGGTATTCAGTAGGTTCTAACGGTGCAAGTTCATATAGGTTTACAGGACCAGGTTTATCATCTGCGACTGATAATCCTACAATCTATGTCTATAGAGGGTTTACATATAGATTCTATAATACGACTGGATCAAGTCACCCATTTGAGATAAGAGTTTCATCTCAAGGAGCTGCTGTTACTAGTGGTATTAGTGGTTCTATAACAGGCACATTAATATACACAGTTCCAATGACTGTTGCTGCAGGAACGACATACAAGTATCAGTGTACTATCCATGAGACTAACATGGTTGGCGACATAGTGGTGGTGTAATATGACAAGAACAGTACCAGGTAGCGGTGCAGCAATAGAACCAGTCTTTAACTCTGTATACGGAGTGAAGGATGTTATTGTGACCAATCCTGGTTCTGGTTACAGTCCAACTGATCCCCCAAAACTTAGTGTTGGTAACTGTGGTACTCCTATTAGAGATGCAGTTCTTCGTGCAAACATTGGTGTTAATGGTGATCTTCTATCTGTGGATGTTGTAGATCCTGGTGAAGGATATGATCCATTAAGATTAGAGATAACAAGTGACGATGCGGGCGTTGTTCAGGCAGATGCAAATATTGTATTAACGACTGATGGTGTTGGTGGTATAGGTAACTTGCAAGTCACGCAGCCTGGTGATGGATATTATAGTGCTGAAGCAGAGATAAAAGGTGGTGGTGGATCTGGTGCAGAACTAGTTCCCATCACTGGTGGTGTAACTGGTCTTGCTATCGAAGGTAAAGGTAGGAACTACAATCTCAACGATATCACTCTTGTTATATCAGGTGGTGGTGGAGACGGAGCAACAGGTGTTGCTGAGGTTAATCAGTTCGGCTCAGTTACCTCAATTAATATCAGTAACCCAGGTGAGTTTTTTGAGACTCCTCCAATTATACAGCTAATTGGTGGTGGTGGATCTGGTGCTACTGCTGAAGCAAAGATAAATCTTGGAAGGATAACAAGTATTGATATACTAAATCCAGGTGGTAGTTATGTTACAGCACCGTCAGTTATATTCACTAGAGACACTAACTTAATTAGAACTCAAAGGAATAGAACTTCGTTAGAGAGTACATTATATAATGTAACTGCACTATTAAGAAATGCTGCAGCAGCAGATACTGTTCTATATGTTCAGACTACTGATGCATTTGCAGGTTCTGGTAAGTTCCAAATAGGAACCGAGATCGTAAGATACACTGGTAAGACTACTACTAGTTTTACTGGATGCACTAGAGGACTGAACTTTAGATATGATCAGAGGGTTGTATTGGATGCTCTAGCAGATTCTGGTGGACAGTCTGGATATAACTTTACTGTTTCAGATAGAATCAGAAGAGTTACAGAAGACAAGACCAATAAAGTTGCTGTTGTCTATGACTGGAATAAGGTAACTAAAGAGTTATTCTTAATATTCGAAGTTGATGAATTAGCATTCATCGATGGTGGTCGTTCTAACGAATCGACTGCTGTGATTCAGTTTATTGGAGGTGTTGCTAGTTCTTCTGGTACAGGTGAATCTCCACATGTACTTCTTGAGTCAGTAGGAAAGAATATTCCAATCTTCACTGATCCTGTCGGTGTATTGGAAAATTTTGAGTTCGAAGACAACGATGAATTGGATGGAGCTGGTGATGGCATCCCTGACCTGGTAAATACTGGTACAGAGTTTGAGAATGAAATAAGTCTAGATGGTGGTATTGCGTCATCTCTTTATGGTATTGAGGAAACTGTTGGTGGTCAAAACACCACACTATTCCAACAAGGGGATCAGTTATATGATTCTAGTTTAGTGCCATTAGTGTCTACTGTATCTGTTGCAGGTGCTCTTGGTGATGGTGTTGCACATAGTGCGACCTCTTTCATTATTGCTAAATCATGGAATAGCGTTAATTATCAAGTAGATGAAATCATAACTGGTAACTCTACTGGTGTTTCTGCTAAAGTAGTTTCATTTAATAATGCATATGCTACTGGATATGTACAGTTAGAAGTAAAAGATCTAACAAATAATGGTAATACTTACCAATTTACGACCAGTGATACCCTAACAGGTGGTACATCTGGTGCGACGGTTGTATTCTTTAAAACGGAGTATACTAACCTCGTTAGAAACGAACCTGAATAAGTCACATAAATAAAAGGAAGGTAACCACTGCGTCATGGCACTACTCACCGATCAATTTAGAATTTTTACTGCCGAGAGATTCATAAAAGCTCTTGAGGGAGCAGATGCGTCGCAGTCAGACCTTGAGGCGGGTACGTCTAGAGATAGGTTGTACGTGTTCATTGGCAGACCACAAGAATGGGATAACGAAAACGCACCTCCTACACCTGTTGACTCTTTCCAAGAGTTCTCAGATACATTTGCAGACATGATTTCACTGAAACGTGTTCTTGCGAATGACACTATACAGGTTGTTAGAAGAATCGACTGGACACCCCCAGAGCAAACAACTGGTGGATTAGGTTATGTTTATGATATGTATAGACATGATTATAGTTCTACAAAGACTGCTTCATCTGGTGCAACCAAGTTGTACGATGCAGACTTCTATGTTGTAAACTCACAATATCAAACTTATAAATGTATCTACAATGGCACGTCTCCTTCGGACCCCAATGGTAAACCGTCTACGGTTGAGCCAACTGGCACGTCAACAAGTATTATCACTACCTCCGATGGTTATCGTTGGAAGTATCTTTATACTATACCTGTTGGTCAGGTCTTAAAATTCTTCTCTAACGACTATATGCCTGTTCTTAGCGATGTCGCTGTTACAGGTGATGCTGTTGGTGGAGAGATTGATACAGTTGTTATCCAAGCATCAGGTACTGGATACAACAACGGAACCTATGAAAACGTCCCTATTAAAGGTGACGGAGTTGGTGGAAGAGTATCACTGGTTGTAGATGGTGGACGTATAGTTAACGCTACTGTGACATCTGGTGGATCTGGATACAACTTTGGTAAGATCGTTATTGATGAGGTCAATGGTATTGGTGCAGGAACTGGTACTGGTGCTGCTATTGACGTTATCATTCCCCCTGAGACAGGACATGGTGCTGAACCAGACTCTGAGTTAGGTGGATACCGTGTGATGATCAACACCAAGTTTACCTACGCTGAAGGTTCAGGTGACTTCCCAACTGATAACGATTATCGTCGTATTGGTTTGGTGATCAATCCTAAGCAGTATGGAACTACAGCTCTTACATCTGCTATTACATTATCTGCGACTCAAGCGGTGATATTCTCACCAACCTTTACAGGTCAGTTCCAAACTGATGAGATCGTAACCCAATCTCGTACCGTTGGTGGTCAACAGGTGACTGCTAGAGGTAGAGTTATATCATGGAATGATACCACTAAAGTCCTGAAGTTCTATCAAAATAGAATCGATGGTGTGTTCCCAGAAATTACTGGTAACCTAACTGACTTCGAAGGTGGTAACCCTGTGGTAGGTGCTACATCAGGTACCTCTGCTGACCCAGACATCAACTTCCCAATAGTCTCTGGTTCATCCACTCGTATTATTAACAATACAGAATATGACTTGGGTATGTCATTTACTAATGGTTATGCAAAACCTGAGATCGAGCCAAATAGCGGTGAGATTATTTACATAGATAACAGAGGTGCTATCTCCAGAGCAGGAGACCAAATCGAAGATATCAAGATCGTAGTCGAGTTCTAAACAATGCCACAAAATACCAATCTGAATATCGCTCCGTATTTCGACGATTTCAGTAAAGCAAATAATTTTTATAGAGTACTCTTTAGACCAGGATTTCCAATCCAGGCTAGAGAACTTACTACTATGCAATCGATTCTACAGAATCAGATTGAGAATATGGGTACGCACCTCTTTAAAGAAGGTGCTATGGTCATACCTGGTCAAATAGGATATGACTTAACTGTACATAACATCCTTATTCAGCAAGCATTTTTAGGAGTAGACGTAGAGACATATAGAACACAGTTACATGGAAAGATTGTAGAGGGTCTTACTACTGGCATTAAAGCTAAGATTCTTTTCTCTATCCCTGCTACTGAATCTACTCGTGGTTATATTAGTTTCTATCTTAAGTATATTGAGTCAGGTGATACTACATCTGATGTAACTACAAAGGTATTCCAGAACAATGAACAGTTAATTTGTGAGAATGAATTGACTTTCGGTAATACTTTGATCGAAGTTGGATCACCATTTGCTCAGTTATTACCTGTGGAAGCATCACAGATTGGTACTACTGCATATATTAACGAAGGTGTATATTTTATTAGAGGTCACTTTGTAGATATTGCATCTGCATATATTATATTAGATCAGTATACTAACAACCCATCTTATAGAGTTGGTTTCGAAGTATCAGAATCTATTATAACTCCAGAAGACGATCCTGCATTGACTGATAATGCTATCGGATCATCAAACTATTCTGCACCAGGTTCACATAGATTTAAAATTAATTGTACATTAGTTAAGAAACCAATAACTGATGACACTGATAAGAACTTTATAGAATTGTTACGTCTTAATAATTCTATTGTAGAAAACTTTGTTGATCGTACTGAGTACAATGAGATTGAGAAATCTATTGCTCGTCGTACTTATGAGACACATGGTGACTATGTTGTAAACTCATTTGAGGTACGTCCTAGAGAACACCTAGATGATTTCTTTAACAATGGTGTATATAAAGCAGGTGTAACTTCTGCTGATGGTAATGTAGCAAGTCAGAACTATGCTGCATTGGAAGTTGGTAAAGGAAAGGCATATGTAAAAGGATTTAGAACTGAACTTCTAACAGCAAACTACGTTGATGCACCAAAACCTCGTACATTTGTTGGACGTAATAACCAGATCATTCCTATTGACTTCTCACAGTCATGTCAGGTATATGACATCTGGGGTTGGCCAGAGATCGCAGGAGAGGGTGTAACCAACTGTTATCAGGTATTGGAACTAAGAGACAACTGGTCTGGTACAGGTCCTTCTAACAGCGTACAGGGTCGTCTCATAGGTATGGCACGTACTCTACAGTTAGAGCGTGATGGTAGTAAGTATAATCTGTTTATGTTTGACCTACAGATGATGACTGCTATTAACTTTGCAAACAGTCAAACAGTTAACAGTGGAGAAGTATTAAGAGGTCGTCAATCTGGTGCTACAGGTTTTGTATACAGTGGATCTGGTGCTGCAGCAATGCTTCATCAGGTATCTGGACAATTCCAGATTGGTGAAGTTATCGAAAGAGATGGTAGAGTATTAGATACATTAGATGCAGTATATCCATATGAGCCATCTGACATTCGTCAGGTAGTTGGTAAGGATGGTACTACTGTTATCTTTACTGCTTCATTAACACTTAACTTAAGAGAGTCATTACCAGGCACAACTATTACTATTGATGCTGTAGGTGGTAACGATAGAATAGAAGGTTATGGTACTTTATTTGAGAATGATATTCGTGCAGGTGAAGTTCTAACTGCAACTGCTACCGATGGTAAAGCACAGAACTCTATTCGTGTTAAGAGAATAGATCCTGCTGCTATTGGATTTACTACTGCAAACAGGAATGATCCTGGTACTGCAGTTGTGTTTGATTTTACACAACAGCATGCTGCATTAGATACAGGTTTGACAAAAGGTACTGTTAGTGATGCTGAGTACCCTGCAGGGCAGGTTGTACGTTTACGTCCTCTCTTTAATCAGAAGACTGTAATGGATGGGGAATTGGTTATTGATATGCCTAAGAGAGCTATCAAGTCAATCTCTGACGAATCATTTACTATACTAAAAACATTTGCTAACAAACAGTTATCATCTGGTGACGTTACATTTACATTACCTGAGAACGAACAGTTTACTACATTAGATGGTGAGAATTATATTCTTACAGTTACTGCAGGTTCTAACTCTCATACTGGATATGGTTGGACACCTGGTACTAACGTTGATATTGAGGCAGAGTCAGAAAAGAACTCTCCTACTATCGGTGTATCGTTTGGTGCTAATAGACAATCACTACAGGTCACTGGTATGAACGGTGGTAGTGGTGGTTCATCAAATATATCTGAAGTAACTCTAACTGCTGCAGTTTCTGTTAATACAGTATCGAAGAAGATTAAGACTGCTGCTAAGATGAGAACAATGAAAGTTGTTCGTACTAGAAACAATACTGATGTACAGAACTATGGTTTAACATATGGTAACTTATATGGTACACGTATTGAGGATGAAGAGATATCATTTGCACTAAACGATGTCTATAAGGTTCATGCTGTATATGAATCAGAAGCAGATACCGATGCACAAGTTCCTTTTATTGTTCTAACTGAGAACGTATTCTTCGATCCAGGATCTATTGTCGTTGGTAGAACTAGTGGTGCACGTGCAAGAGTTGTATCATTTAACTCTAATAATCTTAGACTATACATCGTACCTACAAGTTCTGAGTTCTTTAACTCAGGTGAAACTGTTGATGGTTTTGATGATGCTCTAAATGCTTTAGTTGGTGTTGTTGATGACGCTGACGGATCATTAGAAAGAGGATCAAAGAATATCACAGCAAACTTTGATTTAGATTCTAATCTAAACTCATACTACTATAGTGTATCTAAAATTGTTAGAAAGGGTGGTACTGCTGAACCTCGTAGAAAACTAGCAGTTGTATTTGACTACTTCATTCATGAAGCATCAGGAGATTACTTCTCTAACCAGTCTTATTCTGGTATTGACTTCGCTGATATTCCTAGATGGAGAGGAGATAACAGTCAGAGATACTTAACTGATACTGTAGACTTCAGACCTGGTGTTGGTGAATTAGCATCTGGATCTGGTACTGTTGAGCAACCATACTACACTAACTGTGTTAGTTTAGACTTTGATGCAAGAGTATTTACATCTACTGGTGGTGCAGGTGGTTCTACAATCTTTAATCCACCTAAGGTAGAAGAAGAATTTAGATGTGATTACGATTACTATCTTCCACGTCGTGACAAGTTATTCATGACTCATGATGGTGATCTAAAACTATCACAAGGTATCCCTGCTGAAGATCCCCCTGAGGCAGATAATCTTGACAATGCAATGTTACTTGCCAAGATTACATACGAACCATATGTTTATGATGTAGATGAAGATATTACTATCTCATTACATCAACAGCGTCGTTATACAATGGAAGACATTGGTAACATGGACAGACGTTTACAAGACGTTGAGTACTACACTTCTCTATCACTTCTTGAGAGTGATGCTAGAAATGTAAAAGCGTATGATGATGATGGATTTGATCGTCTTAAGAATGGATTTATGGTTGATGACTTTACATCTCATGGAACATCTGCAACACAATCAATTGACTTTAAGTGTTCATTAGACTTTACTGAAGGAGAATTACGTCCACAGCACTATACTACTAACGTAGCATTAGAGTGGAACCAGACTGCTTCTTCTAATATACAGAAAGCAACTGCTAATATTTTAACTCTTCCATATACATCTGATGCATTAATCATACAACCATATGCTTCTAGAATGGAGAACGTTAACCCATTTAACGTCTTCACATTCATTGGTCGTATTGATCTAACTCCTGCATCTGATGACTGGACAGATACACGTCGTGCTCCTGTTAGAATAACAAACATAGAAGGTAACTTCGAAGCAACTCGTAGAAGGTTAGGTGCAAACCAACAAGGTTTTGCTCCTATACAGTGGAGAGCATGGAGAACAGCATGGACTGGTGTTAGAAGATCTGAAACAAGAAGATGGAGAGAAACAACATTTGCTCGTGGTGTACCTAGAAGAGTTCTAGCTGGTGAGACTATCACTACAACTCGTCGTCAGGTAAGAAGTGGTGTAAGAACCAGAGTTGTACCTAGGATTGACAGAAGATCATTAGGTGATAGTATTATTGACTCAACATTCGTACCATGGATTCGTTCCAGAAACGTTGGGTTCGATGTACAGCGTATCAAACCAAAAACAAGAATGTATGCATTCTTTGATGGTGATCAGGTAATGACTTACATCACACCTAAGTTAATTGAGATAGTTAAGAACTCCACAGAAGATGCTAGAACGAACGAAACACCATTTGTTATTGGTGAAACTGTTATTGGTGCACAATCTGGATCAAGGTTTAGAATTGCTGCTCCTAACGACGGATTATCTACTAACCCATATAGTCAGACTAATTCTTTACTACCAGACTCATATGCGTCACAAACAGATATCATAAACATTGATACTGTTGTTATGGCACAAACTATATCACCTGATTACTATGGTAATGCTAGAATCGGTGAGATATTAATTGGTCAAACATCTGGTGCACGTGCTGTTGTAAAAGATAGAAGATTGATTTCTGACTTAGTTGGAAACATGAAAGGTATATTCTTTATACCTAACCCTCAGAACAGTTCTAACCCACGTTGGGCAACTGGTTCCAGAGTGTTTAGATTATCCTCCTCAGAGACCGATAGCAGACTCCCTGGTGCAGTTGATTCTGCTGCTGAGGCAGATTATACAGCAAGAGGTACTCTTAATACTGTACAAGAAAATATCCTTGCAGTTAGAAATGCAAGTGTTGTTCGTGATACTGTCAATGATACAAGAACAGTTCGTTCTACAAGAACAAACGTAAGACAGGTTGGTTGGTGGGATCCACTTGCTCAATCATTCTTATTAGAGCAACAAGGTGGTACATATGTTACTGCTGTTGATATCTTCTTTGGAACTAAGGATACAAATATTCCTATCTCTATGCAGATACGTCCTATGGAGAATGGATATCCTACTAAAGACATCCTACCTTTCTCTGACGTTACTATAGAACCATCAGGTGTTGAGGTATCTGAGAACGCATCGATTGCAACTAGATTTGTATTCCCTGCTCCTGTGTACATTCCACAGTCTGAAGAGCATTGCTTCGTTCTATTCTCTGACTCTAACGAGTATAAGGTGTGGATATCACGAATGGGTGATATCGATATTAGTGGAACCAGAACCATATCTGAGCAACCATATGCAGGTGTTCTCTTTAAATCACAGAACGCTTCTACTTGGACTGCAGACCAGTATGAGGATCTTAAGTTCACATTATACCGTGCTACATTTAATACATCTGTCACTGGTAGAGCCGTGTTTAACAACACTAAATTGGGTCTAGCGAACGATGGAATATTAAGTTTGGTAAATAATCCTATAACAACAATTAAACCACAGCAGTTAATTACACTACCTGCAGGTACAAACTACTCATTCACTGTGGGTGCCCGTATCAAACAGACCCCTTCCAATGCAGAAGGAACTGTGGTAGAATTTGATTCTGTCGCTAACCCAGAAGTGATAACTGTTACAGATATCGTGGGTACATTTGCACAAGGTTTCTTAGATGGATCGGGAGATCCCTTCCAAGCACTGAAATCTTCACAGTCAACTGTATCACTTGTCATGTCAGTGGTTAACAATGGTGTGTTCGAACCAGGTGATGTTATCACAGGTTCTTCCTCAGGTGCGACTGCAGTGGTTACTGCATACGATTCTGGTACAACAACAATTACAGCTAACTATGTTGACTCTCAATTTGATACTAGCAACGACACCCTTTCGGAGCCTGGTGGAGTTTCTGGTACTATCAGTTCTGCTTCCTACAGTGGTGACTCTTACACCGCTTACCCAAGTTTAACTCCTACTGCAAGGGCAGTAGATAAGAAGATTCATGTCTTCCATCCTAATCACGGTATGCACAGTCGTGCAAATAACGTAACGATTACTGGTGTAAAGTCAGAGATTCCTTCTACAGTACTTACTACAACGCTTTCTTCTACAGCAACATCTATTGCTATACAGGAAGCAGGTACCTTCCATAAAATTATTAATGGACAAAGTATAAGCAATACAAACCAAGGATACCTTAAGATCTATGCTGCTGAGTTCCCATCTGCTGTAGGTTCTATACCTGGCACAGATGAAGCAACAGAAGCATGGCAAGGATGGGATCCAGTACATGAGATCGTTGCTTACAGTGCAATCAACTCAACTGGTACTACAATTACTGTAGCAACGTCAGGTAGGGCATCTGCTTCTACAGTTGCTAGAGAGTGGCCAGCTGGTTCTATTGTAGAATGCTATAACCTTGATGGTATACCTCTAACAGAAATCAATAAGACACACACTGCTCTTGATGATCCAACCTTAGATTCATATACTCTCACCACAACTTCCACTGCTAGTGTTGGTATTAGAACTGGAGGACCAGGTATAACAGCTACACAGAACGTTCCATTCGAACTTATAACTCCTACAATTCAGGTAATGAACTTTAAGGAGACTAGTATGGTTGCCTCACTGAATACCACATCTGGTACTTCTATAGGTAACAGTGGAACTATTGTTGACCAAGCATCCTTTGTTAACAATGGTACCTATGATATTATCCAAATGAATGAAGAGAACTATTATGATAATCCTAGGATTATTTGTTCACAGATCAATGAAGATAATAAACTAGAAGGTAACAAGTCATTTATTATGCGTATCGACATGGCATCGGAGAAAGATAACCTTACTCCTGTCATTGACTTGGATCGTGTTTCTGCTATTACTACTAGTAACAGAATCAATAAGTGGCCAGGTGGTCAGCAAGTATTAGGTCTACAAGCTGATATTGATACCACTGCGGATGTCTCTCTATTACCTGCAGGTGACCAGAATGAGGCAGTCTATATAACTAAGATAGCGAAACTTTCTAATGTCTCTCGTTCTATCAGATTAATGATATCAATGAAGAGATATGGTGATGCTAATATTAGTGTCTACTACAGAACCCAAAAACCAGGTTCTGATAAAATGGTAGAGGAAATTGGATTCACCAAGGTTCCAATACCTGAAGTTGGTTCTACCAACATTGGTGAGGAAGAGTGGGAAGACTTCGAATACACAGTCGAAGGTGAGGAATTCCAAGCATTCCAAATTAAGATCGTTATGACAGGAACCAACCAAGCGAAAGTTCCTTTAGTGAAAGACCTACGTGCAATCGCATTTGCTTCATAATGGACTATAAATTTACTGGAAAGAAATTTATCCCTGTCGAGGGTGACGAAAACAAAGGATACTACAGAGATGTAGATTCCAATGCTATCGTAATGACCGATGGTGATGAGTATTCTAAATACATGCAGTCTTTTAATGAAAGACAACGTAAGAAAAGTGAATTTACCTCTTTACAAAAGGAAGTAAATGAACTAAAATCTGATGTAACAGACATTAAAACTTTACTATTACAACTCGTGGAGAAGAAACATGCCAGCTGACGTGACTGAATCAAAAGAACCTTCTGTATTATTGCAGGAGTTTAAGGATCGTTATTCCAACATCCAAAAAGAGACTCAACAACTCCAAGGAAAGATCAGGGAGAATGAGTCAACAGCTCTTAAATTGTTAGGAGCAATAGAAACTTTAGAGTATCTTAATCCACCTGTTGCTGAAGAACCAGTGACAGAACCAACCGAATAAGCTCTAAGGTCTCATTTGTGGCATAAATAAACAAGAGAGCTTATAGCTAGCGTTTAAATTAAATGGCAAATAGACTACAATTACGACGTGACGGTGCACAGCAATGGGCAAACGTTAATGCAATCCTTGCTCAGGGTGAACTTGGCATCGAACTTGATACCTCACGGATCAAGATAGGAGATGGTGTCACACCATGGAACTCTCTTAAATACGAAAGACCATTAGAGACAGAAAGTAATACTGCAAACACACTTGTAAAACGTGATGCTGACGGTAACTTTGAGGCAGGTGCCATTACTGCTTCTATTATCGGTAACAGTGCTACTGCTACAAGACTTGCTAACGCTCGTTCATTCACCCTAACAGGTGACATGTCGGGTTCTGCTTCGTTTGATGGATCAGCAAACATTAATATTACTGCTGAACTAAACTACCAACCTGGTCTGCCACATTATGATCCTAATAATCTTACAGCACAAGCATCATATACTAGACTAACAATTGACTCTCGTGGTCGTGTTGTTACTGGTGACAATCCAACAACGTTGGCACAATATGGTATTGCTGACGCTCAACCTGCAGATCCAGAGCTACAGTCTCTAGCAGACATGTCTGGTTTTGGTATTATTGCTCG
>Ga0181414_1000014_pt1 | contig 46206 bp, 19 predicted proteins | sample 37SPOviralmetaG_FD_130139 | JGI IMG/M metagenome (GOLD analysis project Ga0181414, IMG submission 130139) | Marine viral communities from the oligotrophic San Pedro Time Series (SPOT) site, San Pedro Channel, CA, USA - 37 SPOT_SRF_2012-11-28 | ecosystem: Environmental > Aquatic > Marine > Strait... | reverse complement strand
TCCTCTATCCTTTCTCGTCCTGTAAAAACAATCAATCAAGTTTTTTGTGTCACCACACTTCTTACATGTTCTATCTTGTAAAAGAAGATGTCCTAACTTAATTTGTCCATCTAAATCCATTATCTATATTCCCACATATGCCCCATATCACCATACTCATCAGTAAACCATCTATCACCTTCTTTATCAACAAAACTAGTATCATCCAATCCATCATTCATAAATCCAAAAGGTGCCATATCTTGTTCTATCTGATCTTTTTGATCTTCATAAAGTCTCTTTCGCACATCTTGATCTGTGAGTTCCTTAAAGTAGTCCATCTGGACTAACCAAGCATAGATAACCAGACACATAGCAAGGTCATCATTGCAACCTTCCTCCGCTTCAAATGAGTTTTTCTTTGATATAAATGTGGTTAACTCAGAGATTATTTCATAATCACAGAATATGAGTTTATTTTCTTCAATAAGAGTTTTGAGGTTAAGTGCTCCAACTTTTTTAACAGTCTTGGACATCTTAACGCCAAGTTGTGTTTTCTTACCGGAAAATCCCTGACCAACAATTTGACCAGCTCTACCTCTCATAGAACACATTAATAGATTCTGATATTCCAAGTCATACTGTATAATGCTTGCTACTTGGTCCCCAATATCATTCACTTCACATAGAATGAAAGCACTATTATAGTTCTTTGCTACTTCATAGATAATATTTGGAAACAACATTGGTTTGATTTCATTGTTTCTATATTTGGCAACTAATCTGTGAGGGAACTGTGTGATATCTACAACTATGAATGCTGAATAATCTTCACCAACTCCTCTTGCTACATCAACCGTCATTACATAATCATGTCCCTTTTCAACTGGAGCATATACGTCAAGTCCAGCGTTTCGAGTCTGTGGGTTGTCATACACCATAGACTTTAACTTACTTGGAGCAATCAGAGTATCGACAGATCCTAAGAACTCACATTCAAACTCAACTTTGAATTGTTGTTCTGATGTATTAGAAATTGTCTGATCTTTCCATATAGAATCTCTACCAGGAACTTCGGACCAGTGAACATCTGTTGGAACATATTCGTTTTTGCTCCTTTCCGCATCATGCCACATTCGATAGAAGTGATTCATACCATGTGGAGTAGATACAATAATTACTTTTGTTTTTTTACCAGAAGTAATCGTAGGATAAACAGACGCAAAGAAAGAATCTGCCACATGATTTGGAACGAACGCAAATTCATCTAGGAATAGAATATTGAATGACATACCCCGAACAGCACTAGCAGAGGTAGATGCTGCTAAGATTTTAGAACCATTATCAAGTTCTAGAGATCCTCTATTCCACACAAGAACACCCTGCTGCATCCACTTAGGGAGATTCTCGTAAGCAGTCTGTAGTCTATTAAGTAGTTCTCTTGCTGTTGCTGCCTTGTTTGCTAGAATACCAATATTGACGCTATCATTAAAGATTGCATAATGTAAAAGATAAGATACCACAGTGGTTGATTTACCAGTCTGTCGTGGCATCTTGCAGATATTAAACCTATTATTATGAAAGTTATTAATCAGTTTCTCTTGGAAGTCATACGGGTGAAACTGTGTTAGTCCTTCATCAAGAGAAACAATCTTGATATAATTGTTGGCAAAGTAAACAGGATCCTCCTTACATTTCATAAACTCAAGGATTTGTTCCTGAGTAAACTCAATGGGAGTATTTGCTTTTTTTAGATTCGGATTGCCAAGATATACATTATCAGACATATGTTAATCAGCAATTCCACTTACGAAGAGACTTATTGATTCTTGAATCTGGATCTCTAGCGGTCTTCGCAGAAGTCAATCTCTTCTTCATTCCTTTCATTCTTGCACAGAATGACTTTCGACGATTTGCTGCTTTTGATCCTTTCTTTAATTTGGATGGTTTTGTAGTGACAGCAGTCTTAAGTTTTGATCCTGGATTTGCTGCTCTATAGGATGCAACTCCCTTAGCATTGAGTCCACCAGACTCACTTTTACCTTCCTTTCTCTGCCATGCAGGAGTTCCCTCCTCTAATTCAGTCTCCTCAGTCTGTAAGAACTGTTCTCCTGGTTTGATATCAGAAACTCTGTAAGTGCTGACTTTAGAACCTGGATATACTTTATCAAGTTGATCTTGAACTTCGGAGCGACTTGGTTTCTTCACGGATGGGAAGAACATCTTGATCATCAACATCTTGCCACGCCAGGTCAAGAAGACTTCGACAATATTACCAGTCTTTCTTGGAATCTGAACTGCTTCTTCTACTTTATCGGGGCAAAGATCAGCACCATGAACGGGGCAATCCTCACCTTTTTTAGTATGAGTACATTCTGCTTCTTCATTTGCTTTGACGCAATTCGGATATCTCTTTCCAAACATTGTCTTCATACCTTTCTTCTTATAACCTGGCCAGCACTTTTCGCCGAGCATCTTACTTCCAATACCCTCAGTTGGTTCTAATGGATCTGGAGTAATTAAATCAATTGTCTCATACTCAGTTGGTTTAAAAACAGATCTCCAGTTAGAATAATCATATCCCTCTTTTTTAGTTTTATTACCCCAGTTAGCAGCACCAACTTTACGACACTTAACTAATGCACCAGAAGCATATGCAGAAGGCCATACAGAATAACGAGACTTGACTTTGTGATAGCAAGCATCTTTCTTGCCTTCCTCAATATCAATCTCATCACCAACTTCTACATTATTCTCAGCAAACCATCCACGGTTTACTTCTAATGCACAAAGAATATCTCCATTAGATTCAACAGCAGTTTCATCATTTGGTTCTAACTGCTTAATACTTTCGATAATTCCATCTTCTCTAATAAATGCAATATCCAGAGGAATCTTCGTCTCTCTCATGTGGAATGACTGCTGTGCTACTTCATCAAAGATGAATAACATTCCACTATTTGTATCCAGACTTTCTCTGAACATAAGTCCAAGATTAAAATCTCTTATCTCTGTTGGGATTTCAATCTGTAATGGTAAGGTTGTAAATTCTTCTGTTTTCACGTTGATTGCCTTCCCTTTTCTATCTGGATTTGAATCTTGACGATTCTTACGTCTAAATGCAGCATCTTCCTCGCTTTTACTGAGGTTTCGCTTCATTTTGCTTGAACCACACTTTGGTTTTGTGGTTTGTCCTGGTTGTCTGGCACAGGGTTTTCCTGCATACTTGCCACCCAACTGAACCCAGCCAGGCTTGCCGTCACTAGAGCGACTCTTGCCAAACCAGTCACGCAAAGAATTATCACCACTTTTGTTAGCTTCACTTACGGATCCTCCGCCGTTGCCATTACCACCACCATTACCATTACCATTGCCGTTTCCATTACCATTACCGTTCTTTGATTCACCTTCATCATCAACAGAATGTCCATTCTCCTTTCGGAGCATTCCAGCACGACCAACTACCTTAAATCCTGCTGGAATTTGTTTACACTTTTTATCAGTGTAACAGTAATACTGTCCTGCTGGACAACGACCGTTCTTAGCCATCAAAACACAGTTAATATCAATTATTTATGATTTAAAATACCCCCATACCAAGTCCAAGAGTAACGCCAGGTAAGGTGTTCCAATTAGTTCCATCATAAAACTCCATTTTCTTCACAGTTGTATTGTAAATCATTGCACCTTCGTTAAATGTTGCTGCGTCTCTTGCGGTAGTTGTATATTGTGGAAGATAGAAAGCAGTGGATACTGTCGCAACACCAGTCACAGATACATGATTAAATGTGCTTGTTCCTGTTGTGCTAATACCAGCAACAGTAGCATTTATATTTGTAAGATTAGCGCCACTGATTGCAGGTAGAGTTGCAGGGAATCGTGCATCTGGAACTGTGCCTGAAGCAAGATCTGACGCATCAAGATTAGTTAAGTTTGCACCACTAATTGCTGGTAAAGTTCCTGTTAAATTAGCAGCAGGGAGATTTGTGAGAGATGCACCAGAACCACTGAAAGTTGTAGCAGTTACAGTACCACTAACATCTAATACTGATGTTGGATTTTGGGTTCCCAATCCCATTCTTCCAGTAGCAGTTATACGCATCCGTTCAGTGGGTGCTGAACCACCATCAGATGTCGTAGAAAATATCAGTTTTCCTGGATAATCATCAGTTCCATTCGCACCATCTGATGCACCTATAATACGAGCATACTCGCCTGCGTCATTATCGTTATCATTAAAAGTAAGTATTCCTAAGTTTTCATTTGTGCCTGTATCTGATGTTGTGTTTCCATTTCCTAATGACAGATAAGCAACTGATGAAGCTGATTGAGTATTTCCTCTAATTACTAATCTACTATATTGAGCATCAGTACCAGCTGGAGCGCCTGTAGTGCCAATGAGGACGCGCCCTGAGCTGTCGAGTGTCATTCGTGGAGATCCACTTGTGGCAAATTGTACTTTATTATTAGAAGGGAATCCAATCGAAGTATTTGTGTTGCCAGTGTGAACTATCTTATCGACAATAGATAAGTCACCACCAATACTAATCGCAGGAAGAGTACCGGTTATATTAGCAGCAGGAAGATTCGTTAAGTTAGCACCACTGGCAGCAGGAAGTGTGGCAGGGAATCTTGCGTCAGGAACAGTTCCTGATGCAAGATCTGACGCATCAAGATTAGTCAGATTAGCACCACTTATAGCAGGAAGTGTCCCAGTTAAATTTGCTGCTGGTAGATTTGTTAAATTAGCACCACTAGCAGCGGGTAATGTAGCAGGGAATCGTGCATCAGGAACTGTACCTGAAGCAAGATCAGATGCATCCAGATTAGTGAGATTAGCACCACTAATAGCAGGAAGTGTTCCAGTAAGATTAGCAGCAGGAAGATTGGTAAGTGATGCACCGGAACCATCAGTAAGTAGTAAAGTTCCTGTTGAGGTTGGTAAAGTTACTGTTGCTATACCAGAATAACTTGCATGAGCAGCAGATCTAAGTTGGGTATAATGAGCATTACTGGATTCACAATAAAAATCAATACGTCCTGGTGTAGAATCATCACTCTTAATGTCGATTCTATTCGTAGCAGTTGTGATACCACTTACTAATAAATTGCCCGGTGTTGTGGTTGTGGTGGTAGTTGAACCTCCAGCATTAGTGTATGCTTTAACTAGACCTGGAGATGTTGATGATGCTGATGCATCGCCATTAACAGAGATTGATGCAGGAGAAACAGCATATGCTGTTGCAGAACTTGCTGACTGCAATCCAAGAAACTTGGTATCAGTAATATTATCTAATTCTTCTCTTGTCGGGGTAAATATTTGTGTTCCAACAGTTGTAGATGTCGTTTCATACTCAGATGGAACAGAACCTACAACTAATCTTACATTACTAATATAACCCCCCATATACTCACTATTGGAAACACTATTATATCCACCAATAGTTAATGTGTTTGTAGGTTGACCATAAATGTTGTTAGAACTAGTATCTGTTCCTATTATTTTACCATCGACAATATATCTTATTGTATTACTCTTTCTTGTGATCAGCGCGTGATGCCATATTGTCATGTCAAAACCGCTTGTATAGTGATTTTGACCACCACAATAAAATTCAAATCCATTATTATATTGTTGAATACTCAAACTATTGGAACCATAGGCACCGGTATCCATGACCACTGCCCTTCTAGTTCCGGAATTACTTGCAAATTTAATAAATGCCTCTACCGCAAAATCACCTGTTCCAGGATTTAAAGAACTATCTGCGACTGTTAAGTAATCACCGGTCCCATCAAATTCAACAGAACCAGTGATGCTGTGAGGTGAGATTAGACCAGGACTTGTTGTTGCGGCAGTTGCTCCATAGTTTGAAATCGCACCTGGTGAAACTGTGTATGCTGTGACAGAACTAGATGACTGAAGAGCAAGGAACTTAGTATTTGGTAAATTTGTGAGTTCAGTAAATATTGGATCAAAATTAGATGTGTAAAGTGCTGTTCCTTTGACCACACGAACATTGGACATATTCCCTTTGAAATGTCCAGATAATCCAGGATACTTTCCTATTGTAGGATTGCTAGCAGATTTTGAATTACTATCTGTTGCTGGTGTGCCCTCACTCTTACCATCAATATACAAAGTAACTGTATTACTTGCTCTGACTACAGCAACGTGAGCCCAGCGATTTCTAATATCTGTTGTTCCAGTTACTCTAATTCCTAAACTACCATTAGTGGCGTACTCTACAATTCCTCCGGTTGTATTAATATGTCCGAACTGAATTGCACTTGTTCCATTTGCCTCTGAAGCAAAGAATCTTCTATCTTGAGTATTGAGTGAAGAATCTGTTGAATAGACCCACATCTCAATGGTAAAATCACCAGTTCCCATTGCTAAGTCTGCATGACTTCCAACAGTCAAATAATCATTAACACCATCAAATAATACAGATCCTGATATATCAAATCCTTTTACAAGACTTGGATTTGTTGTTGATGCTGCAGCAGTGCCAACAGCAGTCACAGTTTTGCCAGTTGCTTCTGCAGTTGCGGAACTTGAAGACTGTGCTAAAAGATGTGTAGTATTATAAATTTTGGTAAGTTCTGCTGTCTGGGGAGTGAAGTTTGATTTGTAAAGAGAAGTGCCATTAACAAATCTTACATTTGAAATATATCCTGGGAAATACTCACTTCCATAACCCCATCCAACAACAAATGTTGTAATAATATCTGAATTATTATCTGTTGCCTCATAAATCTTGACCCCATCAACAAAACCACGCAGAGTTGTTCCAGTTTTTGTAAATGCAATATGGTGCCATGCATTAAAGGTAGCAGTTCCAACTGTATTACCATATGCATTATCAGTAAAAAACTCATACTGACCATTTTTGATCCTAATAAAAGAATATTGAGATCCATTTACACTTTCATTGGCACCAACAATTCTATAAGTTCCACTAGAAGTACCGGTGCAATAGAAATAGCATTCTAAAGTCCAGTTAGAACTAGCTGCTAATGTTCCAGGGCCAGGAACTGTTAGATAATCACTATTACCATCAAGATAAACAGAACCAGTATATGATGTTGCTATTCCGGATGTTGTTGTGGTCGATGTTGATTTAATGTTTACTTGACCTAAAACGTCAAGTTTACCTGTTGGTAGAGTAGAACCTATTCCTACACTACCAGTCGTTGTAATTGTGCTGACACCAATAGTAGGAGAACCAGTCAGACCCTCTGCAAGTGCAGCAGTTCCAGTTGTATCTTGATTGAGAGTTGGAATTCTAGCAGCATCAAATGTTCCTGTAGTGATTTTACTAGCAGGAAGAGCACCAACTCTCGCGGCAGAAACTGTTCCTGAAGAAATATTAGAACCATTTAAGTTAGTTAAGTTAGCGCCACTAGATGCAGGAAGTGTTGCGGGGAATCTATTATCAGGAACTGTGCCAGAAGCAAGGTCTGAAGCATCAAGATTTGTGAGATTGGCACCACTAATTGCTGGTAAAGTTCCTGTTAGATTAGCCGCAGGAATATTACCAGATCCAGTAATATTATTGCCGTTGAGATCTAAATTACCACCAAGCTGTGGGGATGTATCTGTTACAAGATCTGCAGAGATGAGAACGGTAGCGATACCAGCAGAACCAGTTGTAGCAGTTACAGTGACTCCTGCAGATCCATCAAAGTCAATAGTGGAAACACTGCCTGCAGTGCCAACAACGGCACCACTTTGATTTTTAACGGTAAGACCACCGATAGCACCAGTTCCTGATGCTGTGATGCCTGTGAGTGCTGAACCATCAATAGCAGGAAGTGCTGCTGGGAATCGTGCATCTGGAATAGTTCCAGAAGCAAGATCGGTGGCATCTAAGTTCGTTAAGTTAGCACCGCTGATTGCTGGTAAGGTTCCTGTTATATTTGCAGCAGGAAGATTGGTGAGTGATGCTCCAGAACCTGAAAATAATGTAGCAGTCGCTGTTCCAGTGACATTAACTCCTGCTCTAAAAGTTGATAATCCAACCGAATCAATATTTGTTACGTCTTCATATGTTAATGATCCAGTCACAACCAAATCATTTCCAACTGTTAGATTATTTCCTACGGTTACATTATTGGGAAGACCTACAGTGACGGTATTACCAGTTGCACTTGTCTCAATTTCATTTGCTGTACCTTGAATAGTAAGAGTTTCACTATCAAGATCAATAGCGATAGTTCCACTATCAGATGTAAGATCTAAGTCTTGTGCCGTTACCTGAGAATCAACGTATGCTTTAACAGACTGTTGAGTTGGTACTTTTGTAGCAGAATTAGAAGACATATTATCTTCATCTACAACAAAACTCATACTTGCAGTAGTAGAATCTGACTCCATAACAGCACCAGCTGCTGCCACATTAGTTGCGTCAGTTACATCAGCACTTGCTTCAATACCATCTAATTTGGAATGATCAGCAGTCGTAAAGTTTTCATCAGTTTGTGATGCTACACTAAAATCAAGAGTATTATCACTATCTTGATATGTAACAGTAATACCAGATTCGGTATTACTAGAAACCATTGCCCCCACAGTATCGGAAATAGTTTCTGCTAATGTTGCACCATCAACAGTAATGGCATCTGCTTCTAAGGTTCCATCAATATCAACGTTACCGGAAATATCTAAAGATGCCCCTGTTACAGTTCCAACTGTTATATTTGGAGTACCAGTTAAACCTGCAGCAGTTCCTGTTGTATTTTGATTGAGTGTGGGAATTCTAGCAGCATCAAACGTACCAGAAGTAACTTTACTTGCTGCTAAATCTGGTATTCTGGCAGCATCAAACGTACCAGAGGTAACTTTACTTGCAGGAAGAGCACCAACTCTAGCAGCAGCGACTGTTCCCGAAGAGATATTAGAACCATTTAAGTTCGTTAAGTTTGCACCACTGATTGCCGGTAAAGTTCCTGTAAGATTACCAGCAGGAAGATTAGTGAGTGATGCACCAGAACCACTAAAGGATGTAGCAGTAATAACACCACTAAGTTTTACATCCCCACCAACATCTAACTTTGATGTTGGGATTGTTGAGTTAATACCGACATTACCGGCAGTAAAAAATGTATTATAACTATCTGTTCCTGTGCCTACCCTAAATGGATTAACGGCGATGACTGTTACTCCAGCACCAACATCTTTTGACGCATACAGAAGACCATCGTTAGTGTTTAAAGCAATCTCTCCTAATGGGACTTGTGCGGCGGTAGGAATTTTACCGGCTACAGCCGACCTCTTAAACTTAATCTTTGGATCTGCCATTTTTTATGCGTCTATGTAGTCATTCTATGACCAGTATATACTGGTGCTCTAGATATTTATTAGAACTCTTCGGCGACTAAATCCTTTGTTTTTGCCTTTCGTGATCTTGTGGGAGTAGGTGCTGGTTTATTTCTTTCTTCTTCAAGTTCTCTTGTTACTTGCGAAAGTCGTTCTTTCAAAGAACGAGAAGATTCATTACTAGAGTTAACTGCTTCACTTGCAGCACTCACCTGCTTCTGAAGTTCAGTAATCCTATTAGCATAGACTTCCGCTTGCTGTTTATACTTCATCTCTCTAGTTTCTGCAGCAACGGTCTGATTAAAGAAGTCCTGTGCTTTTTGTTGATAAATCGCAATCAAATTTTTATAATCTTGTTCATCCATAAGGGGAAGTCATTCTTCCCCTATTTATCAGAATGCTCCAGCATCAATTGTTGTGTTCTCAAGAATGATTTCTCCGCTGCTGCAACCAAATATTCTTTGAGTTCCAGTACAACCACTTACATAATACTCTGCTGATTCAAATCCAGCACCTTCATTGTTAGTAAGAACTCCAGCAGACTCAGAAACTTTCTTTGCTGCAACAATACGACCGGTGCTATCATCAAAATAAACACCAGCTTTGAATGGATTGCTTCCATCGTGCCAGTGGAATATAACACCAATATCTCTGTTTAGGTCGGATGATGGAGCAGAACCACTATCTGTACCCAGTTCAATGAGTTGGTCTTGTATTGTTGTTATTGTGGAATTAACCTGTGTGGTAGATCCATTAACAACTAAGTTACCGCCAACAGTTAGATTAGAAGCAGTTGCAACAGCACCTGTAGAATCAGTAATGGTAATTGCAGCGGTGCCGTCTCTTGCTTTGAGATTAGTTGCTTCAACAGTTGGAACATCAATCGCAGTTGTTACATTGACTGTATTTGGAAGTCCAATGGTAAATGTCTGTCCAGAAACAGAAGTCTCAACCTCATTTGCTGTACCATTAATAGTAAGAGTTTGTGATGTAGAAACTGTGCCAGTTCCAGAATCACCTGCGATAGATGTAGTTACATCAACTGCACCAACCTCAGCGTCAACATATGCCTTGATTGATTGCTGTGTAGCAAGTGCTGTAGCACTGTTGGAAGACATATTGTCCTCATCATTTACTGCAGTTACTGCAGTGCCATTCAATGTCAGTTGTGGAGTTGTAAGATTGGTTGTGATTGTAACACTATTTGGAAGACCGATCGTTACAGCAGCAGTTTCAGAACCACTACCAGAAACATCTACTTCATTTGCAGTGCCAGCAACAGTTGCAACATAGTTACCGGTTGTATCTGTACCAAGAGCAACAGAATTTGCTGTAACATTTGTTGCTGTGGAAGAGTTAGTATTGACTGCATTACCCATGTAACCATGAGAAGAGCATTGATAATGCAAAACTACAGGTGTGGTATCAGATACTTCAATCTGGGTGTAAGAACCTGAACTACCTGCTGTTCCATTTACAGTAACACCAGTTGTATAAGCAGTTGTCTTAGCTGCTTCAAGATAGAAACGGAATGGATGACCACCGTTACTAGAATCGGAGGTATCAAACTTATAAGTTCTACCTGGAGTTAAAGTCAGGAAGGGTGCTTGTACTCCATCAAGGACATAAGCAGAGCCACTACCAGTTCCTTGATACCTATGTGCTGCTGTCTTGGAAGCAACGGTAACAGTGATTGTCTTTACAGTTCCATTATGAGGTGCCTGAATAAATGAGTGACCTGCAAATCTTTCGGCGTTACTGACACCAGTTACGGTCAAGTCGTCTGCAACAGTTACATCATCACCACTTAAAGTAAGAGCAGTTGTACCACCACTTGACTTGATGGTGTTTCCTGTAACTGTAAGATCGTTGGTTACTGTGAGATTATTTCCAATCGTTACATCGTTAGGAAGACCAATGGTAAGAGTGTTTCCTGAACCAGAGGTTTCAATTTCATTAGATGTGCCTGCGATAGTCAGAGTTTCACTATCAAGATCGATTGAAAGTGCGCCACCACTATCTCCTTGGAAGTCTAAATCAGATCCAGTGATTTGAGAATTAACATATGCCTTGATAGACTGTTGAGTTGCAAGTTTTGTATTGCTGTCGCTAGCAAAATTATCTTCGTCTAGAACACCAGTAACAGAGGAACCACCAGCAGAGAATGCGAGAGTTCCAAGCGTTGTTGTTCCAGTAACACTCAATCCACCGCGAAGAGTTGCGGCATAGTTTGAGTTGATTGCATTAGAGTTAGTAACAACAGCGTTACCCATGTAACCATGAGCAGAGCACTGATAGTGAAGCACAGATGGAGTTTCATCTCCAACTACAATCTGCGTGTATGCTCCAGCATTACCTGCTGTACCGTTTGTGGTAACATTTGTAGTATACTGAGTAGTCTTATCCGCTTCCATATAGAAGAGGAATGGATGACCACTATTACTTGAATGTGATGTATCAAATTTATAAGTTCTACCTGGAGTCAAAGTAAGGATAGGAGCCTGAACTCCATCCAGTAAATATCCAGATCCACTACCAGTTCCTTGATATCTGTGAGTTGCATCTTTACTCGCAACAGTAACAGTAATGGTTGTTGTGCTTCCATAAGGAGCAGAGAGGAACTTATATCCCTTTATATAACCCTGAACATCAATCAGTGTTGATACAGTAGCAGCACTAGATACATTTACATCATCAAGATCTGCAAGTCCAACAACATTAAGAGTTGACCCATCAAAGGTAAGATTTGCACTATCTTCAAGTTCTCCACCAGAACCAGCGATAACTACACGATTATTTGTGAGATCCTCTACAACTGCTGTAGCAAATGTAGCAGTAGAATTGGCATCAATTGCACCAGAGAATGTTACTCCAGCAGCATGAGTTGTGACACCTGCAATACTTACATTATCAAGATTTGTATGTCCATCTACATCTATATTACCTGTTACTGTAGCATTACCGCTCGCAGTTAAACTTGTAAAAGCACCAGTTGAGGCAGAGTTAGCACCAATCGCAGCACCATCGATGCTACCACCATCAATATCAGCAGTATCGGCAACTAAAGCATCGATGTTTGCTGTGCCATCTAAGTGAAGATTTCTCCACTGTAAAGATGACGTTCCTAAATCTCTTGCATCATCAGTAGATGGAACTAAATCACTATCAAATCTACCAGTTGCGGTAATTGTATCAGATGTTGCATTACCAAGGTCTACATTACCTTCAACAGACGCATTACCTGAAACTGTGAGACCTGTAAGAGTTCCAACACTTGTAAGTGAAGAGTTGACAACTGCACCGCCAAGAGTTGTAGCATTCAGAACGCTTGTATTGTTAATCTTATATGCTTTACCAGAGGCAAGATTTAAGTTCTCTGATGCACCCCAGTTGTCACCGGTTGCTTCAAACTGGAAGGTCTTGTCTCCCTCACCAGAATCAACAGTAATACCGGCACCATCAGCAGCTGCATCATTAGCAGCACCAGTGGCAACCTGAATATTTTTATCATCTATATTAACTGTCGTTGAGTTAATGGTGGTTTGTGTTCCGTCAACTTGGAGATTACCAGCAACGACAAGTGTTCCTGTGTTGTCTCCGACACCAGCAGGGTCAATCGTAATAGTTGCAGGACCAGAAATTGTATTAGTGGTAAGACGAAGTGCCGATCCCTCAGCACCTAAATGAACTGCCGTAGCAGTCGCAACACCAGCGATATTAACGTCATCAAGCTCTGTATGACCATCAACATCCAAAGACCCATTTGCATCGATTGCAGCACTAAATGTGGCGGTCTCAGCAACGTTTAATACATCTAAATCAGTCTGCCCATCTACATCTAGTGTTCCGCTAAGGGTAGTATTGCCAGTAACAGATGCATTATCAGTAATCTGAACTGTTCCACCAGCAGAATCTAAGATAAGATTTCCTGCCGTTGTATCAATCTCATTAGCTGCTGTTCTACCGATCTGAACATCATCTAATCTACCACCAGATTGAAATGTGCCAATACCAGTTGCATTAACATCACTAAACGACCCAGTAGATCCTGGAACTGATACGCCTTTAATGCCGGTATACCTTGCACCACTTACATAAACACTCTTTCCAGAAAAATTTACACCGTTTGGAAGATTTGTTCCGATAAAGTGCAAAGTACCCGATTGATAGTCAAAAAACCATTCATCATTATTACCAGAACCAGCACCGAATACCTGAGTTCCACTACTAGCAGCGTTAGCAGCATCTCCAGCAGTATGAACATATACCTTTACAAGATAAGTTGATCCAATCTCTGGAGGAATCCAATCTATTAAACCAGTTTTCCAAGTTCTATTAGATGATGCCGATGCATCTGCTGTGGTTTCATCAGGCGCAGAAGTTGGATATACAGTAACTACACCAGCAGAAGATGCTGGCATTGTGCCTGGGATTAGATCTGCCTGAGATAATACATTATTTCCTCTTAGGAGTAGAGGACTTGCTATTGATTCATTAGTTGCCTTCTTGTTGGCATTAGTATCGGTCTTGGAAACTCCGTAACCAAGTTTCTTCCAAAGAAAATCAACCTTTTGTGCTTCTGAAATTGCCATTTACTTATTTACCTTAGGATACAGAAAGAGCTGTTACGGATTGACCAGAATCTAATGCAATTCGTATCAAAACAACATTACCAGTAGCATTACTAAGATTTTCTGATCCAAGAGTCATTGTATAACTTCCACTTAATGCAGTATCTGCTTGGATTCTATCACCACCAGTTGAAGCACATCCATCACTACCATTACCACCTGTGCCGCTTCCGGGAATACCGGATCCAGCGTATTGAGTATCCGCTTTTAACCATCCGTTGATACCACTAGTACTATCTATCTGAGTTCCGGGTGCCGCAATCCAGAGACCTGTAATCCCACTTGATGTAATATTTATATTAAAGTTAGCAAGTGGTGTTCTTCGGAAGGCAAACGTGAAATATTGTTTTGCCGGTGCAGAACTTCTATCTGGACCTGCAGGGAGATATCCAGAAGAGAAATCTGTTTGGTCAAACTTGATAACTCCAAGTCTGAGGATTGCTTCTTTCACACCAACAGTTCCAGAAGTTAATGACTCAGTATATGGTTGATTTGTATAGAAGTTTGTGCTTCCGCTAAATGATGGATTATCGGCAGTAGCATCCTTAAAGTCATAGATTCTTACTCCATCATCATCAAATCCATCACCCAGAGAATCAGAAACTGCAATCGCGATTTCACTAATTCCGCTTTGTGATGCGGTATGAACCTGAACATTTGTAGTAATGTCAGAACCGTAAGAACCAACACCATTCACATTACGAGCACGAGCCTTGACTCTACTAATGGTTCTTACACTTGAAGAAGTGATTGGAACCGTGAGATTGCCGATTGCATATGCAGAAGAAGTTCCAGTGTTAGCGAGTGGAATACCGCTACTTAACATGGTTGTAGATCCATCAATCTGTGCATATGTGTAATCACTATTAGTGATTGCGTTTGATGATGTTCCCTCCTGGTTGCTTCCGTCATCTACCTCAACAATATTTGACTGGTTAGTATGACACTGACCAACTAAATTTGAAATAGTTACTCCAGAGAGAGTAAGTGTTGGTGAACCAGAGTTGTAATAAGGAACACCAGAGATATATCTAAACGTTCCTGCAGTTCCCTGAGCAAGACTTCCCGCTGCAGAGATGCTTGGACTTGCAGTTAAGTTATCCTTTACAAATTTGACGGTATTTGTGGACCCTTGAGCACTATGAACCAGTTGCATACTATTCGCACCGGTTGATAGAGAAGCAACAGATTTAGAAACTCTTGCCTTAAATCCTTTGTAAAGTCCAGGATAGTAAATGCTGTTAGCAAAAGATGTTGTTGAACCAGAAGAATCTAAGAGTTGATAATCACTTTCATCGGTGATCTGAAGACTTGTATAGTTTCCAGTATCATCACCAGAAGTAAGTCCCCTGCTACCATCAGTGGACCCAGTTACATTAGCAGAGAGTGTTCCGTTATTTCCATCATAAGCAAAGGTTGTTATAGGACCAGCAGTTGCTGTTCCACTAGAGACTCTTGTGACAGAATCACCAGCGTTAAATCCACTTACCCCGTTAGCAGAAAATCCAGATGCGAGTCTTGGCGAAGTTCCTTGACTGGAAACGTTCGAAAGTGTCTTAGTTCCAAGATTGGCAGGAGCAGCAACATCGTCTTGATAAACTTTGATTGCTGTTGTTGTGGCTTTTGGAATCTCAGACGGATCAGTTGTTGTATGGTTGGTAATTGTAAGAGTAACATTATCTGTGCTAGTGCCACTACTTGTACCATCTGCCCACTGGTGAGAAAGTCTTCCAGCAGATCCACCTGCACCACCAGCAGCATTGTCTGTGGTTACAGTTTGTACAGAAGATCCATCCCCCCAGTTGATCGTGAATGTTGCTCCAACACCGGTTGCATTTTGTGTGGTATTGTCAAGGTGCAGAGTATGATAATTGCTAGGACCACCGCCATTATCAATGACATAGAGGTCATTTCCGCTCAGTGCTGATCCACCAGAGGATGCTCTGAACAGGCTGAATCCCATTACAGGAGCAGGAGTGAACACTGTGATGAAGTTACTCTTTGTTAGAGACTGAGAGTGACCTGCGCCTACACCAGAAGAGTTTCTTGCTACGACTGTTACATTATAAGTACCACCACCAGAATCAGTATAATTGTGTGTTGGTGTAGAGTCTGTGGTTGTTTCTAACGCACTTCCATCACCCCAGTTGATAATAAACTGATTTGCGTTGCCAGAAGAGGTGATAGTTAAAGTGACTGTTAGTGTTGCAGCACCTGAACTGGAATCTGCTGTAAATCCAACATCTGTTACAGCAGTATTCTTAATGATATTGAATGCTACTTCATTCAAGTCATCAATACTATTAACAATCGTTGATGCTGTTGTAAATGTATTAAGTGCTCCAGATGTGGTTAAACTCCCATCACTTGCGGATCCTAACTTAAGATCTCCACCTGTTCCATAGTAGTTGTTTGCTGTGACGATACCAACGTTGAGTATGGCATCATTCGTAGAATCAGCAGTAGGACCACCTGTTGTTCCTACACCAACGTTTCCACTAGAGTCAATAGAAACTCTAACGCTACTTCCTGTCAGGAACTCAAGCGAGTCCTCATCTTGACCAGCAGAAGATTCTGCTCTTATGAAAGTATCACCGTCTACGTCCTTTACTCCACCAAGAGATCCCCATGCGTTACCAGCACCATACCCCTCAAATTGAGATAAGGTTGTGTTATATCTGATTTGACCAAGAACACCACTCAATCTTTGAGCAGTTGTTCCTTTTGGAATCTGAATAGAACCAGTGCTACTTAATACCGTATTTCCAGCAATGGCGACATTTCTACTAACTGATAAATCTCTAGTAACAGTTAAGTCTTGACCGATTGTTACATCATCAGGTAGACTTATGGTTACCGTATTATTTGTGACTGCAGTAACAACTTCGTTTGAAGTTCCACTAAAGGTCAGATTATCTGAAAGAAGCGCAACAGCATCAGATCCTGAGTCACCTACAATGTTTAGCGTTGCGGCAGAATCAATAAAAGATAATGTCCCAGAACCATTCGTTGATAGAATCTGACCGTTAGTTCCATCAGATCCTGGAAAGGTGAATGTGACATCAGAACCAAGACTATTTGGTGCCTTGATTGTTATTGCACTAGTTCCATTATTAGTGCCTTCGACAAGTTTGACACCACTACCTACAGTAGCAGATCCAGTAGACCAAAATCTTCCTGATCCTACAAATTGATTATTATTTGTGGTAGAGTCAATACCAACATATAAATCGCTAGTATCTGTGGTAAAACCTGGTTCACCTGCCCTCAGTGCGGGTAGATTAGCAAGAATACCACGTTTAAACTGAATTACAGGTGCGGGCATCTCGTTTATTTACAATATATCGTTAGTATTATTTAGTCAAAATTCTCCGCCATCAATTCCTCTAAAATCAATCTTACTTATATCAAGTTCACTTTCAATTTGATCGACTAATGCTGAAGGAGTGTCAGTAGATGTAGATGCTGTTAAGGTTTGTCCTATTTTTCTTAATTCAAAGTTTCCTGTCGTTTGATTAAAGAAAACTACATCTTTATTTTTACTAGAATTTAATGACCCAAAATTAGTATTATCAAAATCTTGTAGTCTACGAACTGACATCAGAACTCACCACCATCAAGATTGTCTATCTGTAAATCACCTAAATTTAATTCACCCTCTAACTGAGTGACGAAATCATCTGGGATATCACCATCTGCTACAGTATCGGATAAGTATTCATCGGGAGATATCAAAACAAAACTATTTGATGCTGAGTCAAAACTCAGTAGATGCCCATCTACCGACGCATCCGGTGCGCCAGTGATATTTACATCAGATAATTCTTCCAGATTAGACACTGGTTTTACTGACTGAACTGATCTCGTTCTTGTGGTCTTTTTAGTTACTATTCTAGCCATGGAACGGATTTTATTTTTATTTATGAGGTAGTAATACCAGGAGTGACTAATGCCATTCCTTCAACTAGTCTTGATACTTTTCCTGCTGATGAAACTAATCTTACGTCATATACATATCTTCCTGGAGTCAAATCGACTGTCTTTCCACTTGTCATGGCAATTGCAACAGTTCCAGTATTACCAGTGATGGTAACCGAAAATGGTGTAGACGAAGAAGCGCCAGAATGTTTTTTCAGAATAGAAGAAGCAGTAAATCCTGCCAGGTTACTGGTAGTTCCATTAGCCTCAGTTGATTGGAAGGTTTCTTCAAAATCAAAACCTTGTGATATTACTATATTAAGTACTGGATTTGACATCTTCCGTTTCTAGTTATTTATCCGAATCATTCATTCCTTTTAACATCTTTGCTAAGTCTGCAGTAGATCCTACAAAGAGTGCATTATTAACTGTTGATGGTCCTTTATGAGAATCTTCCTCAACATCCTTTAATTTTTTCTGTAATTCCATTAATTTATCTGTGGCATCAGCAACATTTTTAATCAACTGTCCAGCAACCTCATATGCTCTAGGCATCTCACTTTCTTGAGCGATTTCAAGTATACCATTTATCGCCTCTTGACCTTTCTCTATAATACTATATAAATTTCCTCGTGTATAATCATAATCTTTTTTAATATCATCAGAAGTTTTTTTAATATCTTCTATTTTACTTTTGACAACTTCAGTATGAACAATGTCATCTTCAACATTAAATTCGTTATTTAAACTATCAAATTTATTTTTCATATCAGAAATAACTTCCACTGAATCCAAAATCATCGCCAACTTCTATCTCAGCATTATCGGCAGAATCTATCACAAACACTGATGCTCCGTTAAGGTGATCTGTGATTGTTGTCTTGTCATCTCCCCTTCTCACTGTCAGTTTATTACCGGTGATTGATTTAATAAAGATTTGCTCCTCATCAATATCAATATATGTGTTAGCAGATAAACCACTTGCATTTGCAACTTCAATAATTTTAGTTGTCTTATCAATATCAGCAGTAAGTGTAGTTGCTGCATCACCGACATAATTTTTAGTTGCTCTTGGGATTGCAGAGTATGATATCTCTCTTTGGGTATTTGTGGTATCGACTCCAGTACGATAATTGATAGTAGACTTTTTGATAATATCTTTGGATGCAGAAGAAACAGGACCAAAAAGGTAAGTCTTAGCAGTAAATCTTAGAGTATAAAGTAAAACTCTTCTGGAAGAAAAATCTCCTTCATAGTCGTCTTGCATTGTGATGTTCTCTAAAACAATCGGAACATCTCTTTTTTCTTTTATAGTTTCTACTAGTTCGATTGTGAGATTATATGCTGGTTGAAAATATGGAAGAATCTGTTCAACTATTTGAAGTGCATCATCATTAAGTTTAGTCATGACGCTCAATTCAAACTGCATATTATAAGGAACTGGCATATATGCCTTCTTTACTTCAGTTCCAGTATCTTTATCTTTTGCTAAAAAGGTTTGGGTGGTTGTTACTTTTCTGCCTGGATCATATGTCAGTCCCGTAAACTCGAACGACATTCTAGGTAGCGATAAAGAAGTAGATTTATTTAAATCTGGCGATTGTTCTAATCTCGCTAAGAATTTCTGTGTTGGTCCATATGCTAATGGAACTCTGACAACATTTACAACGCTATCACTTGTATTTGTTTGTCTAATCTCGATAGAATTGAATAGAGTACCAAACGAAATAATCGTTCTCCTCAAAATTTCGTTGTAAAAATATTCAAACATTGCTAAAACCTAAAATATCTTGAAGAAGATATTTTTATTTAGGGAATTCCAAAGGGATTACGTTCGGAGAAGTCAATTATCTTATCTGCTTCCGTTTCTATATCAAAATTATCAGCATATGGATCGTTGTCTGGTTCTTTGTCAATAACTCTTAGAATATGAGATGCACTTGATACCGATCCAACTATAGTTTCTCCCACAATAAATGTACCATCAACATTTCCTACTTCAAGAACATTGGTTGAATTTGTCCAGATACGTACTCTTGCTGTTGTTCCACTAGTAGAACCAGTGATAGTTTCATTAAATATAAACTCTCCAGTTGATCCAATATGAGGATTTCCAATAGTTATTGTTGGTGCCGCACTATACCCAGCACCTGCTTCCATAAATCGTATTTCAGTAATAGTTCCAGCAGCACTAACTATTGCTGTTGCGGCAGCTGATACAGTAGTCACTCCACTTAAGAAGTTTTCATTACTAAAAGTAATTTCTGGCGGCACAGTGTATCCCCCACCACCATCCGTAACAGTTATAATTCCAACAACACCATCTCCAATGATTGAAGTAGCAGCTGCTCCAGTTCCTGTTCTTCCACTAGTCTTTTTGAATTTGACCTTAGGTGGTTCAATATATCCACGACCTGGATTTACAACATCTAATTGTTGAACTGATTGTGCTCCTGGATTTGCATTAAGATTGCAAAAATTAATTCCACCAATCATCTTGGTCACTGACCCTATTCCAATTATTCCACCTGAAGGAACATTAGAGAGTGTGACAGATGGGATAGAAAGATATCCAGCTCCTCTATTTGATATAACAAAACTTCTAACTCCACCATTCTGAGGATTTCCAGCAATAGCAGTTGCTGTAACTCCAACTCCAATCATAGTGAGTGTCTGAGTCGGTCCAATAATTGTAGAAATATTATCATCAGTCAAACCATCAGATTCTCCACCAATTAATACATCATCTATTTCATCATTACCAGTATCAATAACCTCGTCTTCATATCGGAACAACTCACAAGTTAGTTCATAAACATAATTTTTTCTCAGTTGATAGAATGGTTTTTCGTGTTCTACAAATTTTATTTCAAATAACCTATCACCAAGTGGAAAGTAAATTAGATCACCCTCTTTTGGTCTTGTAGTTAACTTCATATTTTCTTCAAGACTCATTAATGTTGAAATATATGTTTCAAATCTTTCCTTAGAAATTATTAAACTTATTTCCTGAGTTTGTTGAATTCCAAATTTAGATAATATTGTAGTATTATCTCCGTATCCGTCAAAATTATTAACGTATGCTTCTATAGGATACGCTTGATCGAAAGAAGATTGAATTACCTCTCTTATTACACTAGATTCCGTAAGATATTTACGGGGCATATAATGTACTTCTACCCCATATATCTTTAGTTGCTCGTTAATAAGATCCTGTACAAGACTTTGTTCTCCCTGAGAACCTTGTAAGAAAAAAGGATTGAGTACCATTATCCTATCATGTCAAAAGGTGGTAGTTCATAGGTATTCGACATTACCTCTTTAATCTTATCTAATTCTTTTTCTGCGTCATCATATATTTGTCTACCATTTAACTCAACTCCACCTGGTAGTTTGACTCCTTGGAACTTAATTAAATTTTGACCCCATTGCCTTTTAATAAGTGCAGTCAGATAACGCTTTAAAAAAGCATCATTATATACTCTCGGAAAATCATTAGGGTCAACGAGTCTATAGCAATCGATTACAATATAATCATCTATATTAACACTAGCCCAGTCTATATCCAAATAAAGTCTATCTTGTCTAATATTAAATCTAATTTGTTTTTGTGTGGTCAAAGCAAAATCAATATCTTCAAGATATCTCTTTGTCATTGCATAGGTGAGTATTTCAGTTGATCCGAAGTAGTAAATATCATTCAAGAATAATTGATATTTAATACTAAACATATTATTTGCTGCGGTATTCGCACCACTAAAATGAAATATCTTTGTAACTCCCAATACTTCTGGAGGAACTTGAAGATAATTACTATTTTCTTCGAATGAAAATGTAGTAGAAACGCCGACTGTTGATGTAGCAGTTGTTGTTACAATTCCAATTGGATTTGATCCACCTCTACCTCTTCCCCTATCAATATCATCTTGAGTGATCTTATACTTCAAGAATGTATTTGTCGTTCCATCATAATCACGCTCTTGAAATAACTGAAGTGCATCATCAACTAGGTCATCAAGCTGCTCATCAGCAACATTAATCTCCAATACAGGAGCACCCAATTGCCTCTTACAGTAATCAATTAATTCCGATCTACTTGCTGGTTTTGCCATTTATTCACAAGTTTCCTAAGTGTATTTAGTCGCCGTAAGATAATCCAATAGATTGCATTGTTTCTTGTTGCTTATAATAAAGTTTGCAGAATGCCTTCGCAATATTCTGAAGTTCCCGTATATCTTTACAAGAATCTATCGTAGAGGCATACTTTGTATATTCGAAACTTTTTGAAAGATTGTTCAATTGAATTTCATTTGGATCCATTGACTAACTCCTTTAGTAAAGACTTGATGTCATTGATGTCGTTTTTCATACTAGCAACCTCATCCTCTATATTCTGTATCTTTTCATTCTTTTTGTTCTTTGATTCTCTGGTTGCCATATATTGATCATACTCCACATTATTGATATTTACAATATTGTTAGTATTAGGATCTCTTGCGAGATCCTTATGCCCTTTGACCGTGTAGATGTCCATATTATGCTAATGCCAGTACTCTCAAGTCTCTCATTCTAGGAACAAAAATTTGACTTGTCGATGTCATCACAATTTTTATTCTATATGTTCTAAATGTGGGAAGTCTATCTACTTCAAAGACATATTCTTTAAAGTGACAATCAGTATATCCAAATCCATCTCTATTGGAATGGGTAATAAGTTTATTTGATCTTCCGTCATTATCTTTTTCATCAATTACAAATCCTCTAGAATCAATATTTAAGTATCCAGGGAATGGTGTGAATACTGGTTCAGATCCAGAATCATCACTTATTGCATAGAATGCTCTAATATCGGCAGTTGCGCCTATATGAGCATCTAACATTACCTTCAGAGAACTTGCTGGATTTTCAATACCAATTTCTTTCGAAATATACTGACATGCTGTTGGATCGGTTCCAACAGTATTTACTCTTGAATCGGTAGCATAATCAGAAATCACACTATTAATTCTATTGGATGTTGTAATAATATTACATCTTTGAAGTTCAATTTGTGGAGATAGTTTTGTGTTAGTGGTATTGAGGAATATTCTCATTTGAAGAGATTTATTACCTTCAATAAAATCGAGTTTTCTATCCTCATTTACTTTGGAGAATAATGCTCTTGGAGAATCAAGATAGTTATTAGCATTAAGGGTTACATCCTCAAAACCATTGTTTACATATGGTATTTCAGTTCCACTTATACTTTGTGATGTAATTGTTCTAATTTGTCCAGAGATAGAAGTCCCTTCAACAGCAATATTATGTATGGATGGTTTAATCATCTCAAATGGTATATTCTGAGTTGCACTAACTGTTTCACCACCTGTAGATTTACTACCACTAATAAAGAGTTTGGGATATGATAGTCCAGTGGACCTATCTGCATTATTGTTTATACCTAAAGATCCATATTTTTGACTCATATCTAATCTGATATGATAAGAATCTAACGCAATCGGATCTAAGACAGAAACATCTTGTAAATCATGAGTTTTATTAACCCTAGACAAATTAACACCACCAAGTTCGTACTTATACACAGGTGTGTCAATAGGATATGATTTGATCAGGGTATTATTAATACCTCTTGTGATATTACCACCAACAGAAGAACTAGTTGTACTAGTATATTCAATAACTTCATCTCCAATCAATAATAATCCAGTGTTAGTTGTTCCTATTCCGACATTTTCAAATGTACTAAAGATCGATCCATCTGATACTTGAATTGGGTCTGTAGATGAAACACTATAAGGCGAAGTTAATTTCACCGGTTTAATATCTGGCAAGACACCAGTAATTCTTACAAAGTTATCAGCAAAGTACATTCCATGATTTTTATGGTTTACTTTTATATGTAAACCATCGCTTATACTTGTTATTCCAGTGGATGGTATGATAACATCACCACCAAAAGCACCTCCATTAAATGTTCCACTATTAAGTTCTCTTGCCACACCATTAGCATCAAAGAAACTGATAGTTCCTGCTGCACCGGTAATAAATTCTCCCTGAACATTATCGAGAAGTAATTGTGATGTATGTCCGATTGACGTTAAAGTAAATCTAGCATTTCTTCCAATACTAGCTTCACCAATCGCACTAATGGAAAGAACATCACCAACTTGATATCCATTTCCTCCATTACCAGTAATTGTCGCTGCCACTGCAACACCATTTGCTATACTTACTTCAGCAGTTGCACCAGAACCGTCACCTGTAACTGTGACAAGACTTACATCTGAGAAAGTATTAGATCCATCTCCAGGAGTATATCCAATACCTGGATTTGTTATAGATAGAGTCCCAGTAGCACTTGCTGCAACACCAACTAAATCTCCTGTGGCATTACTTCCTGCCTGAAAGAATGTATTACCAAGTTCATATCTATTATCCGCGAGAGTCGTTCCTAGACCAACACGAATTTGATTGGATATTACATTCAGAGGATTGTTTAATAAAGTAGCAATTTGCTTATTACCTCCAGATAACTCTGGACTGTAAAGATCAATAGATCCAGATTCTACAAACTCTGCCCTATACATGGTAAACTTAAGGTCTTCCCACTGACTCGCTTCCCATGTTGATGCATTTTGGGATTTGAATAGGGATCCTAGTGTTGGTTGATTGGATATAAAGGTATCCGAGAGAATATCATTTTCTCCAACTCTTGAAATGTAAACACTATATTTTGTTGAGTTTGAAATCAAACAAATTGCATATTCATTTCCACCTTCAAGATACACTGGTGCTGCAAATTCAAATGTCGTTGATACAGACCCATCAGTTGATGTAAAAACATCTTCTGGATACAAGATAACTTCAGAAAGATCAAAATATTTTGCAGTCGGAAAACCATCTTTCATGGTTCTAATTTGGAATCTTATAGGAGTATTCCCGTCATCTTTAGTTCTAAAGAATACATCACACTTAGTTACGAATACTCCTGTAGCATCCTTAACTTCAAATGATTGTGCTAATGGATCATAATATCCAGTAATTTCTTCGCTGACATCTGCTTGACCAATATTTCTAGATGAAACTATCTCTGTTCCAATAGTTCTATTAATTACTTCACTCTGGAAGAGTTTCTTAGATTCTACTCTAGCATTTCTAATTGAAAGTATTTGATCCTGTAGGGTCTCCAGAAGACCAGAAGTAGCATATGCTTCCTCTGCGACAGTAGTAGCAGCGTTCTGGTCATTATCTGGATTATTTGTCAAAGTAAATACATTTGTTCCAGTTTCAAAAGTAGGATTATCTCTATTACGAGATTCTGGAATATAGAAACTACCACCAAGTGCTGAAGAATTATCAGATATTAATCTAAGATTTACTACCTCTGCTGTAGCACCACTACTGACTCCTTTCAGAGTCATACCTGGTGTTACATATCCATAATACTCACCTTGTGGTTGATTTGAAAGTGAATATGTATCTACGTTTAGTATCGTAGAAGTTGACGAATAGTTAGCAGGTATTAAACCACCAGGCACATATGGATTATCGGAGTATATTTCGTCTGGTGCATTATAATCGCCTCTTCTATGATTAGATTGTGCTACTCTAAATCTTATAGAGCGTTCAGAATCTGCAGAAGTATATAAAGAAGTTGTACCTATAACTCTTTCACCAACTTCAAAAGTTCCTGATGCCATTCTAATTTCAAGAAGTTTGGGGATGCAGAAATTAGTTACATCTCTACCGTCAAAGAAGGCGTAAATTCTAGTACTTGGTTTTAAGTTGGTAGCATAGAACTCAATATTTCTAGAGCGAACTGTTTTAACTACTTCTGTACTAACAACTTTATCACCAACACTTACATTTTCAAATTCTTCGACAATATAGTGTTGTACACCAGTTCTGGTTTCATTTCCAGATTCTATAGTGGTCTGGAAATCTTCTTCAACGACTTGAGTTGTTGTTTGACGTATCCACTGTGCTGGAGTTGTGGATGGATCTCCATTTATCCATCCTCCACGACCAAAAGTGACTGGATCTGATTCATCATTTCTTTGAATAGATTCAATTTCATAAGTATACGTTCCAGACCAATCATTCTCCCAAGAATTCCATATCTCTCCAGAGAAACCGGTTTGTGGATCAATACCAAACTGCTGCTCTGCAGCAGCTAATGCCATTGCATAGTTACCCATCGTATCAATAGTCTTTGCAGATATTTTGGTTTGATCAATCCAAGTATCTGAAGATGGCGTGAGTATTATAGTCCCCTGCCAGAAACTAATTAAAAAAGGTGTAACACTCTCAGTTCTAGTTGCAAAACTCTGTTCAATATAAACTTCATCAGAGTGCTCTAAACTAATAATATCACTTTGTTTTCTTACGTTTATACCTTCAATAGGGGATGTTCTCTTATCTTCATTTTCGTCAACATCAACGACTGGTCCAGTTTGAAGGTCAACTGAGGTTGTAAAATGTTTTGCTCTTAAATGCTTATGAATTTGATCAATTGAATTTTTTTTCTCCAATCCAGTTTCCTGGGTCTTAAATGAGGTGAAGTTATCAACAAAGAAACCAGATTTAAATCTATTAGTTCCATTTTCATCCAATACAAGCATATTTGCCGTATTAGTTTCAAGCAAAGAAAGTTGTGTGTAATATTCAAGATTCTTGATTCTATCTTCAAGTTTCTTAATATCCTTCATCTGAAATCTCTTATATTTCAGGAATTTAATAGATGCTTGTTCTACATTATGGAGATATGGTGGATATGTTATTTCTGCAATCTCTATCGCATTATCGACGGGTTCTGGTCTTGATCTTACAGGATCATCGGATGGGACTCCAAACTTAAACTGGAATTTCCCATCTTTGTGTAAGAACAGCCTATCTATTCTAGACTGGAAATAAGAGTAATCTAAAAAGATATTTTCGTTGGACGCTAAAATATTTGGAACTGAACTTCCAACAGAATTAAAACTTCTACCCAAAAACTCTAGCGGTGATCTAGAGTTTTCTGATATAGAATGATCACTTACTCTTGGTCTTAGATCTATTAAATCTGTATTTAAAACTCCTTTTATACCCTTAACTTCTGTAGAATAATTAAAATTATTGTACGATTCTACAGTTACGATATCTCCATCATCCGTTGAATCAAAAGATGCACTCTTAAAATAAATCTTAATCTTATTAGATGGAGAATCAAAATCATCTTTTCTTCTTAGCGTTCCAAAATCAAAGAAGGTGTCTTTCTGTCCAGCATTAAATGTGTAGTTGATTGTTAGATCAAATGCTGTCGTAGTTAAATTACTAACCACTCCTTGTATCCCAGTTTCCTGAAAAATTACTGTTTCTCCCTCAACAAATCCAAAATTATTTTTTGCAAGATATCGAATAGTGGAAGTATCCACAAATTCTCCATACACAGCAACTGCTCCACTACTTTGCCCAACAAAAAGTTCTCCAAGAGTGACATCAGTAGTCGTTCCAGATACACCATTTATCTGAGCGAGTGACATTTGTGGTGCTCCAAATGAATCATTACTTAAAGTTGGATCAGAAGACTCATAAATCCCATGAATTTCAATAATATCCGGAGTATTTAATGAGATCAACTTGTCTTGAACTCTTGTTCCAAAAGCGTAATTTCCATAATCCAATCCATCATTTATAGTTGTAGACCCGATACCAGATGCTGGGTTGGTTGATTTATCTACAACTAAACTTCTTGCAGCGTTAACTAATTTTCTCTTAGATTTTACTTTAGATTTAGATACTGTTACAATCAATCTTGCACCAGTATCATCTGCTCCTAAATTTCTTATTCTTATAACTTTTCCATCAGAAGCAAATGCAATTTTATCTCCTGTTAGAGGTTCAGTTACTCCATTGGATCTTATAAGTGAATATCTAGTGCTTGTGAATGGCAGATAAACTTCTCCCTCGGGTAAAGTCGTATCAGTTATACTCACTGACGACAATTGTCCGTTACTAATACTAACAGTAAAAGTTTTTCTGATTGTAAGAGTTGCATCAGTTAGATCGACAGAAGCAATATGTTCTTTTGGGAACTTGGTGTATAGTGTATTATCAGAAGATGTGTCAAGATTAGTTGTTACAAGTTCAAAATCAGTAACTGTTGTTAAAGAACTTAAATCTAGTCTATCACATACTCCAGGAACACTAATACCTTGACTAATCGTAATGCTATCAGTTCCAACTCCAGAAACCTTTGCTAAAACTTTATCATTACTCGTGCTATTAGTTTGAGTGAATCTTACAAGATTTCCTTCTTTAAATATGCCAGGAATAGTGGGACTTGTACTTCTCACGATACTATTTCCACCACTTGTGGCAGTAATCGTCACGATACCTACATTAGATAAAGATGACTGAACTACATTTGCACTAAAAGTATTGATACCAACTCTATTATCTCCCAAAGCAGATGCACCAACGCCAAAATCACCGAACAACGATTTGGCGTCAGATATGCTATGCGAAGTAATTGCTACAGCGACTCTGCTCTCGGCAATTTTATCAAAAGAAGTCCCACTTCTAAAAATAAGTTTTTCATCTTTTAAAAATTCACCTTTTTTATCATAAACAGTTATTGCTGTGCCAACATTTATAGAGCTTCTTAAAAATGCTGTTGCGCCACTACTATCACCCTCAACATATGCTGGTATGGATAACGTTACATTTTGATTAACTACAATTTCTGTAAATGGTTGAACATCAAATAAAGACATTCCCCACTCATTTGTATTCGGCAATGAAGAATTATAGGAACCAGACTCTAACCTAAAATCAAAGACCCTAGCTAATCCCACTTCTTTCCCTGATGCAACTTGGGGATTGGATCCAACCCTGTCACTTCTAAGACTGACAATAAAAGTATTTCCAACACCAACCGTTGGAGTTCTGAAAACACTGTTCAACTTTAAAGTTGGACCAGTATTATACTCTATGAACTGATCTTCAACTGTCTTTGTGGTTCTTGGTTTAGGTACATCGATGAAAGTTGGTGCAATAGTTTCTATCTCATATCCTCGCACATACGCTTTACCTGGGGATATTCTGCACAGTGCCAGGTCATTTGATGGTGTTCCTCCACTATATGTAAATTGTCCTGCTTGAAATACTCCTTGATTTCCCCTACTATTGTTAAGTGAGTTGACAATAGAAACATTAAACGGTTTGACAATATAATGACCACTTTCATCATAAGTTCTTCTAGCAAGAACATCGGTAAGATCATCGTAGAATACACCACCATTTCCTCTAGCAGCACTACCTCTTCTAGTTTGAGATGTCTTTAAATTACCATTTTCGATTGTTGCTAATTCAATAAAGTTATCATCATTTATATCGGTAAGTGATTTTTTAAATAAACCAACCGACATCCGTAATCTGTCAGCACCTGGTGCTCCATAGTTGTTAAATCCTTGAGAATTATCATTTAACGATTCGTCTGCATTAGAATTGACAATTTCCTCATTTATAAACAGACCAACTCTATAACTTGGAGTATTGCTATACTGATCTAAGATCAATGATTCTTTATTAACGTTAATAAAATGCCCACGTATAAAGTATACACCAGAATCAATCTGAAAAACGGAACCTGTTGCAGCTGCGCCGTTAATAATGGTTGTTGCGAATGGAGTGCCGGGTTCAATGGTTGAGTTGCCAAAGAGTCCAGAGGATATAATCTGATTAGATGATAATTCCTCTCCATCAAAAAAAGTTTGAGTTGTATTATCGGCAGTTGACGATCCCACGTATGCCACATAAAGAGTTAAATTACCTCTCTCAGAGTCCGCAGAAAATAATACATTATCAACTGTTGCAGTTACTCCTGAAGTTTGTCCTGAGATTGTGGATCCTATTAATTGACTTGCATACGCTTCTACAGGAACTCCTTGGAATGTTCTAGATAACTGCACTGCATAATATAACTGCGAATATCCAGTATTTCCCGGAATGACCTTAGCACCTTCTTTGAAAAAGTGTTGACCAAACTTTTCAACTTGATTTTGTAAAATAGATTGTAATGTAGTTAATTCTCTAGCCTGAACTGGATATCCAGGCTTGAATAATACTTTTTGATACTCGTTTGCCGGATCAAAATCGTCAAAATATGGCGCTACATTTAAATTCGTTTGCTGTGGCATAATTCTTTAGAACTGCAAAATAACTTTTATGTCTTCTTTTTGATTCGACGAGCGCGTGATAGCTGGTCTGTTATCTACATAAATGATGTTACCTGAATGTTGTTTTACTTCTGGAGCAGCAACACCACTACTGAAATTCATCCCAAGGTAATACGTACGATTATTTATCGTGGTTTTGTTATCGTTAAATGCTTGATCGATTGATAACTGAAGTCCAACGGTAGGGATAATAGAAACATTTCCTCCAGTTTCTGGACTACCAGAAAATTCATTTAATTGAAATCCATAGTCTGAACTTGTTTCTCTGTTTCCATTGACATCAAAACCATGGTTATTCCTATTCTGCCATAGTTTTAATACTCCAGTATTTTGATCATAATTAATAACCCTACCTACAGAAGTTTTTCCCGTCCCAACTAATTGGGTTACCTCTGAATCAACATCAAATATTGCTTCACTGTATCCAATTCCAGTTAGTTTTAGAGCACTAACAGCACTTGCTTTATCTAATGCTAAAACTGATCCTCCTGCTGATTGTGGATTTTGTACAATACCAATTCTAGCAAATTGATTTCCCGTGATGAAATCTGGATTTTCATTATCACTTTCAATCCTTGAATACATTAAAATATTATATGCTCCCAGTTCTCGATATATATCTGCTCCATGACCTCCTTGTGGAGTAATAATTACATCAAATTCTGGTCTTGTTGTTCCTTCTGGAATACCTGCTGCAGAAAAGTTAACCGTTCCAAAGGTGTATCCAGAACCTTGTTCTGATATCAGAACAGACTCTACTCTAGAATCTCCATCAATTGTTATCGAGCATTCCGCTCCAACTCCATCTCCCTCAATAGGAACGCTACTGTAAGTAACATTGGCAGTCCCTAATCCTACACCACGATTTTTAATTGTAACGATTTTAATTGAACCGTCAACAGCATTATCTCTGACTAATGAAACATCATTATCAGTTTCCCAATTTTGTGGGACTGGCATAAATTCTGTCGAATCGAATTTAATAATATCTGCTGGTTTTATAGTATAAAGGTATTTCCAAATGTAACCGTCTCCGCTTGTTCCTGCAGATCTAGGTTCTAAATCAATAAAAGTTGGTTCATCTAAAGATGGTTTACCATTTGGAGTTTCTGGATTAGATCCATTTTGTAGACATACATAAACTCTAAAATCGCTGTTGATTACATAGAAAGTAGATGAATATAAGTTTGTTGAACCAGATACAGGAGCAGTATTTGACCTACTATAATTATGCCTATACATATCATAAGAATTTCCCGAAGACCAAACTCTTTTGGGAACCACTTGTCGCACATCAGTGGTGTTTATTCTTTTCATAGCAATCATACTATCCCAATAATCATTTTCCTGATCAAAATTATCTTTTGGTGATGGAGGATCTTGATTCCAAGTAGAAGAGTACTCAAGAGGATTTGGCAGTCCAACAAAAGAATAGTAGGAATTGTTGGCATTAGCAATTCCTGCAACAAAATTCTTTGCGTTTAATATTCTAATCTGATCAGTTATGATTGCAGCCATTTTTATAGACTTTTTCCTTTATTTATTAGGTGTAATTAGTAGATTTTTTAAATCTAACATATCTAGTTCTAACTAGTTTTGTGGAAGTTGATATACCACTATTACCATCTGATCCAATACCGGACATAGTTTGTGCCGGATATGCCAGATTTTTACTTCTTCCACTCAAAACAACTTTACCCCAGGAGAAGTTTCCGATAAATGATGCAGTTGTTATACCAATGGTTACTCCTGCCCCTGTTGGATGACTTGTAGTATTAACAGTAACTCTTGTAACTTGAGTTGAAACTCCAGCGATACTCTTGCTTACATACTGAACAGAATTTGCTACGTAAACTCCATCCAAATTATCTTTAGTTATTCCTACAATAGTAGAATTATCATTAGATAAAGATGTGATACTCGTGCTAGCAGATCCAATATTTGATCCACTAATTGTAAAGTAATCACCTGCAGATAATCCACTAAGAGTAACAGCAGTACCAACGATATTTACATCTCTAAGTTTAGAATTATATGGAATATGTAAATCAAAGATCAATTGAGTTGTTGCAGCACCTACAAATTGTGTTCCAAATCCAACTATAATACCAGAGTCGCCGGTATACGTATCAACATTATTTTCCTCAGTTGTATATGTCGGTTCGCCAATGATTACTGATGGAGGATCAGTGTATCCCATACCACCATTAGTAACAATGATTTGTGAAACTGTTCCCTCAGAATTAATTGTCGCGGAAGCAAGTGCCGTACTTGTTGCTCCCACTCCAACACCTGTTGTGCTTGCTATACTTACGCCAGGAGTTGTGGAATAACCAACACCGCCATTAGTTATAGTTACTGAACTAATTGTGCCTCCAGTGGAAACTACTGCGGTTGCAGAAGCTCCGACTGTAACATGCGTTGGAATGATAGTAACTTTCTTTTGAATACCCGCACGTATATTAAGATCAGGATGTTCAATTACGTTATCAAATAGTGGTCTTAATCTATCAACATATATTAAAGTAATTCCTATTCCTACGGGACTTATAATATTAGCAACAGGACTAATTATAGGTTCATAAATCTCTCTATCTTTTGTCACCTCGCGACCATTAATCAATTTGTCTTCAGTTTGTCTGCACCAAGTAATAGGTCTCTCTAATTCTTGATCATCAGTTAATCCTGGACCAAAATATGGATTTGTTTTAACTGCATCAATAGAAACAGTAGTATTTACGGTTCTAACATTTTGTTGTAAGGTTTGGTTTTGATTTCTCTCTTGATCAAAGTTTAAAGTTACTTCGTCACCAAGTTTAAGTGTCTCAATTACTTCTCTATCAATGACATCCAGATCATCCCCACTTCCTTTATAAAAAATAATTTTAATATCATCACCAACTCTAGGTGGTTCTGAAAATATAATTCTTGAACCACCTGGGAACCTATAAGAATCACCGGGAACTTGAAGAATATTGTTAATGAATACGATAAGAACTTGGTCAAGATCAATTTTTGATCCTTTCTTCTTATTAATTGAAACCAAGTTACCAGCTTTAATAAGTGGGAAATCTAATCTCTTCCCATCAGGGTATTCACTTATATCATCAAAATTGTCTAAAACACCAACAGACCATCCAGTAAATTCATCATAATGAACTTTATCGATGATAATTTGAAACTCGTCTCCACTGAATTGAGATGTGGTGAGTATTCCAGTTTGACCTCCAGTAGGAATAGTTAATATTTCTCCCTGTTCGTACCCATATCCAGTATTCTTTAATTTAAAACTAATAACACTTGATCCTTGCCCAACAACAATATCAGCAACAGCACCAATACCGCTACCAATTCCGGTTGATGCAGCACTATATGTTAGAGCAATTCCAGAGTAAGATAGAGGTTCATCAATAACAACAAATGGCGGATTTGTATGAGTATACCCAACTCCAGGATTAGTAATTGCTATACTTACAATATTGCCATCATTGTTAATAACAGCTGTTCCTATGGACACAAAATTACCGCTTCCTAGAGATGAAGTTCCTACACTAACATTAACGGTTTGAACTCCAACTCTATAACCAGATCCACTACTTCCTATAGAAACGGAGGAGATTGTCCCTACCCCAGATACAATCGCAGTTCCACCTGCGCCAATAAGAGGTTGATAACCAAATCCTGTAGTTGATCCCACAGAAAGGATCATACCGCCTCGTGGTAACGTAGATATTCCAACATCATTCCTTAAATCTCTAGCAGTTCCAACAAACGAAACAGTAGTTATACCGGATGATTCAATTAATTCATAATTATTTTCATTTCCGACTGTTTGGAATATATCATTTACTAAAGCGAGTATTCCCTCATTAGATATTCCGGCAATATTCGTGTTTTGAGATTTTATAGTAAAGTTATTCTTTACTCCATCAAACTGTTTTGATATGTCATCAATAACCACATTTCTGTAATATGGTTCATTTGAACTTTGGGGAACACCACTTCTTGTGAATACTCTTCCTTGGAAACTACTCTGAGCATCACCAGTCGTTGCCGCATTTCCAAAAGGAGCATCAGCAAAATTGAGTGTATTATCGACAATATTATAATTACCGAGAATTTTAGTAACTAAAGCACCTGTTGAGAATCCTGACAATGGCGTTCCTAACCAAGATCTACGCACTCTCAGTGAATTTGTAGCACCCACACCAATACCTTCGATTTTAACGATTTCATTATCAATCTTAAGTAAATCCCCGCCAGTCAGGTCATCTATAGTACTTATTTTAATTATATCGTCCGTAGTCACAACACTTTGAATTAAAGTTGTTGTAACCGCAGTGGATACTACAGGAGATTGTATAATATTATCAAGAGCAATCAATACTTTTGGATTTTGATTAGTTGCTATAAATTTATGCGAGTTGCCAACTCCAACAGATGTAAATGTTAAAACGGAAGGAACTGCCTTCAATGCGTTCTCAGCACTTCTTGCTAGCTGAATTGTCTCATCATCAACTTTAACAACAAATAGACCTTCATCTGGTATGAAACTTGTAGTTATTCCCGTTTCGGGGAAAGTAGTCAATCCAATTCCTATTTTATCTGTAGTTGATAATCCAGCAGAATTATACCTTACTCTTTCACCAGTAACAAAGAAATGATCTGGAATTGTAATCGTGTCGCCAACTAATTTTACGATAGTGGAGTCACTACCATCAAATATTTTTTCAAAAACTGGACTGAATACATGCTTTATTGGGAAAGATCTCTTTACATCTCGGTCAGTGCCGGTATATTTCGTAAATGACGTTGAGTAAGTTCCGTTATTAAAATTAATAAAATCTTTATTATCATCCTCAACTCTTAAGGCATTCATATAGACATGAACGTTAACATTGATATTTGGTTCTGGTGTAAATAAAATCTCAGTTGTAGCTGCGATACCAACTCCATCAGTAACTATTCTGCTGCCAAAAGTTCCGAGACCGCTGTGTGTCCTCACATTTGCAAATTCAGTATCAAAAGTTTGATTAATTAATACTCCTTCAACATGATCATCAACTACTATATGCTCTAAGAACTCATACCTATCATTAGTGGTATCATGAAGTTGAATCAAACAATATGATGAATCATACCTATCAACTTCTTGTGAAATGTGACTTGGATACTGACCAATAACATTTTCAGTTGGAGATCCAGATGAAGAAATTTGAGTTATTCTAGACTCAAGTCTAGCGTGCTTCATATCTACAGTTGATATACCAGAAGATGAGGTAGATAGTCCAACAACAATAGTGTTAACTACAGAAGTTGTTCCAATACCAACTTCTGGATGGAAATCTACTTTGAGATTATTTCCATCAAGATATGCATTATAAGTTCCAAATCCAGCAGCAGATACTTCTCCAATGGATGTTGTCAATTTGCCAAATTCTAGTAATGACACTTCATTACCATCATGGCAGATATTTAATTCTTGATATTCAAACTCTCTAGTATTAAATGTTGCGGTAGATCCAAAAGATACATTCTCAACATCAGGTGCTATAGTTACTAAAACTTTGAGTGAATGATAAGTATTTCCGATGCTAACAATATTTGTTGGTACAGATGGAACTGAAACACTATTACTTTGTATGATAGATTCACCAATAGATGTAGTTCCAATTCCAAGTAGATTGTCATCCAAATTGAAAGATAATGCACATACATCGTAATCATTTACTCTTGAATTTATTGGGAAGAATCTAAACTCTCCAACGGATCCTGAGATAGCAAAGTCAAAGGATCCTAAATCTTTCACAGAGTCTATTTTTCCATATTGATTAAGATAACCATTTGAAGCACTATCATGAATAAGAGATACGATTTCAAATTGCCTTTCTTTTACAAATCTTGTATCTTTTAAGTAAATAAAATACTTTTTACTTCTGAACTCGGATAAATTAAACGTATCTAATGCAACAAATTTTGTTGCTCTTGGAGTATTATTGAATAATGGACTTACATCATCTATAGAAACAACTCTATTTCCAACAGACTCACTAAAATCAGAGAGAATTTTGCTCTTAAAGACTATTTCATCAGACAACACTGAAGTGTCATCAAAATTAATATTGTTTTCTCTTCCTAAGTCAAAATCGAATACACAATTTGTGTCAATATATTCATTTATTCCATAATCAATTGTCAAATCTGTTTGCGATGTTGTCAATCCAACATTAGCTGGTTGATCTATATTTCTTGATTCTATTTGGAGGTCGCTAAATTTTTTAAATCCTATGGTATGATTTGTGCTTGAAACAATATTGTCCCATTCTCCAAATGGTATCCTTGATTTTATGGAATATGAGAAGTTCTGATAATAATCATTATCCTGGACTCTTTGCAGATTATTATTCAAGAAACCAGATATAGTTTGATTTCCCTCAAAAATTTCGGTCTTTGCACCAACTTCAAAATAAGTCTCATATGACTTTACTTCAGAACTTATTGCCAACGAGTCTGAAGACAATCCTCTAATTTTATCATCAACTTTAAAAGTATCTTTAGATAAAACCCTTAGAGTTTTTGTTGTGTTATCCCAACTTTGAACCTTTCCGGTTTTATTTCCAGATACAATTTGCTCACCTGAAATAAAATCTTTACTTACTAGATCAATATCAAATATTGGAAAATATTTTTCAGGAGTTATAATTCCAGAAGATCTAATTAAATCTGCTTTTCCTGGATCTTGACCATCACTTAAATCTTCAGTAAGATTATACGATACAGTTCCAATCCCCCCGATATTTGGAGTAACTGAAGTTAGTGTGAATAACTTATACCCATAATTTTTTGAGTTAAATCCTATAAATGATGTATTAATACCAACACTTATATTTTCAATAAACACTTTATCTCCAACTGCAAATGGGAAATCATTTAGTGATGAAAAACCAGATGATAATCTTATTGTAACTTCTTTAGTCGAAGTATCATACTCTAAATTGTTAATGCCTACTCCATTATTATTTTCAATAGGTATTATTGTTGGCGTGGAGAAATTTATTCCTCTTGTATTCTGTAGAATAGTTACGGTATTATCATCTATATGATACTCTAGATCTAAATCAGACACTATTTGATTTGTCTTTCCATCAAGAGTTAAAAGTTTTGGTGCAGAGGTATAACCCTTAGCGATTGAAGATACAGTAATCGATTCTATCTTTGCTGATGAATCTAGTTTAATTATCTGAGGAAGTATGGCACTAGGTTTAAGTGTTTTGTCAGTTGGATAATCATATCCAATATCTTTAATAGAAACATTTTGAATCTTTCCAATATTTTTACTTACGCAAACGAGTTCTGCTTTAGATCCATTTAAGGAATTTACTGAGATGATGTCTGGTAAAGAATCATAATTTTTACCAGGATTGACTATTTCGACTGCAGATATTGGTCCGTTTGTGTGAGTACAGTTTGTAGTATACGATATAGATGATGACGTAGATACATATGAATTATTTTCCGGAACCTCATTTAATGAGAATTTGAAAAAATTTGTTCCGGCAACTGAAACTCTTCTAAGTCCATTATAGACACTATTTCTAACTTCTATACTACCACTTCCGATGATTTCATCATCGACCATCACTTCAGATTTTATTTTAGGTAAATTATTACTGGTAACTGGGTCGAGTTTGTAATATAGAGTTGATGGTGTTGTTTTTCCTATTGATACCGATACTTTAGAGGTGGTAGATAATCCAGATCTGTTTTCTCTATTTACATCAAACACAGAAGAGGATAGATCCGATTCCCAAAGTTTTGTATAATTTTTATCTACATAAAAATTTAACTTGAATGCAGAATACAAAGTAGATTCTTTCTCATATGCTAAAGATACATCTGAAATGTCAAACTCCAGAGTTGAATCTCTATATGCGGAGATAATAGGATTAACCAATCCTATTTCACCAAAAGTAAGACTAGTACTAGCAATACCCACGACGCTGGGATTAGTCAGTAATGAATTATAGCGATTATTTGATAGTTTAAATTTGTTAGCATCAATTTTAACGATGTAATAAATTTTATCATTTTCTAATCCCTCACACGGATCTGCAGATGAATAAATTACTTTATTTCCAGTTTCATAACCATGATCCTGTATATTAATAGTATTGTCAGTCGTATTAACTCCAATATTGGTAAAAGTTTTAATTCCTACGATAATTCTACGATTATAATCATTGAATTTAACTTTATGTGGCAATATTGTTTGAGGATTAACATTAATGAATACGTTATGCCCTTCATGGAGTAAATTATCTTGTGTGGTAGTCACTGTGACATCTTGTCTTGATGAGTCAATAGATAAATTTTTAAAATTAGTTTTAAAACTATGATTATTTCCAGTTCCAAACCCAGTAAAGAAAACTATCTCAGCAGTGTTACCAACTCCAACAAATTCTCCTGTTGTGCCAAGACTTACTTTTTGAGTTGCTATACCGATTAAATCGTTTGTAATTTTTGCAACAAATAACTCTTGACCATCTATGAAAGTAGCCGCTATTCCAACTCGCGATTTTTCATTATATGAAATTTGATCACCACCATTTGCTGAATAAGTTAAAATGTCTCCGGTCCGAAGATTATGATTCTTTAAATAAATTGTGCTAAGCTGCACAGATACACTTTTCGTTCCTGCGGTATTAAATCCTATAGAGTTTAATCCATAATTTGAAAATGTTAAAACAGATCCTATTCCAACAGCAGTTGTTCCCAATCCAACATTTTCTGAAGGATCAAAGTATATTTCTCTGTTTCTTCTAAATTCATATGTCGTATTTAATCCAACGTTTATTGTAAACCTTCTTGGATTCTCCAATAGAAGAGATCCAATAGTATGGCTTAGACCAACTGGACCATCGATTTCCCTTAAAACTCTGAATCTAGAATTAATTACATCTACATTTAAAATCTTTACTCTTTCGGTTCCAATCCCTAGAACATCATTTGGCACAATTTTCGTATTTTTTAAACTTCCTGAGACTGAGAAAAATGTAACCAAACCAGTTACAGATGTGGACCCTACTGCAATATTATTTGTAGTTCCGGTTCCAACTAATTTAAAAGTTTCGCTTGATACTCCTATTTGATATGATCCTTCAATATTTGTTGTGGTTGTAGAAACTCCAGTTATGTTTATAAAATCTAAATTATTAAAATTATGAGGAGCACTAGTTTCCACAATATACTGATTTTTTAATCTTGAAGGTATCAGTTCAGAATTGCTAAGTTTAATTGTATTATTGGTTATTGATTCTACTGATTTCCCCTTCAGTAAGGAAACTTTAGCTGCTGCTCCATTTCCTGTTGTAAATCTATTATCAAAATTTATAATATCCCCTATTTTATATAAATCTCCCTCAGTTTTTATATTGATCTCTTGTATGTTACCTAAACTTGAAGAAGAAACAACTGCGGATTCATCAGAGGTTTTAGGAAGAGGAATATACTTATATTCTAATTTTTTATCTCTTAAATTATAAGGGAACGTATTTCTGCACCACCCATTATCCTCTACTTTATAATCTTCTTGATTGGATGATTTTTCAAAATTAAATTTTATTGGTTCGGAATTATATTTGTCACCAATTATATACGGAAACTTAGGTAATCTGTAATTTTTAAACTGTGATAAATTATCAGATTGAACTGAATTTTCATCGATAGTGGCAAAATATGCATATGTTCCATTTGGATATTCTGGGGTTACACAGAATCTTCCATTATTTTTATCTAAGAAACTATCATCCTCGTATGTATAATGAGTATAATCCTCTACAAAAAATCCTAGTGGATATAAGGTGGTTGGAGGTCCATTAAGTCTATTTTGATTGAGTTTGTATCCAGACTTCATAATGGTTACCACGCCACCACTATTTGATGAATATCCATATGGTCCATAGATTGGATTTCCATCATAAGCCCAACCTATTATAGGAGAATGATCTTGGAATAAAGTTTCTTGTGAATCAACTAATTTGAGGTCGGGTTTTCCATAAAGAACTTCTCCACCTTCATTAACAGAATAAAGCATTTCTCTCAATTTTCTGGGTGCATACATGTAGTATGCCTGCAGTCCATATTTGTCGCTTGAAGACTCCCCTAATATAATATCATCTTTCAATAAGAAATTATTTTGATATAATTTTTCAAAAATGTTTATCGTCCATCGGTTTACTGTACCAGCGAATTCAAAATCAGATTCCGTATTTAAAACAAGTATTTCAGTTTCTCCTGGAATGTAACCTTCGCCAGTTTGTATAACCTTCACTTTGGTTAGTCTTCCATCTGTCAATATTGGTGTAAGTACACATCCAACTCCTGTTCCAATAACCTGCAAATCAACACTTGATACATATCCACTACCAGGATTTAAAACAATTACTTCTTTTATCTGCCCATTAGATACAACTGGTTGGACCTGTGCATTACTACCACTCTTAACTTTGATATTTGGATTTTTAATAAAATTTATTATATCACTTGTACCATAACTAGAACCCCCATCTTGTAGATGTATCGAAGATACCTCACCTCTAAAAATAGGTTGTACTTTGACACCAAAGGTTTCGGTTCCTATTGATGAAATACCAATCAAACTATCTACGGTTACATTAATTTCAGGATAATTAAAGAAATGAACTCCAGTTCCTTGAGATGTTATATTTGCATATTGATTAGTTTTATAGAAGAAGTCTTTTTCTTGAAGATTTGCAGATACTGATAATTTAAAGTTGTTCTTATCAATAACGGTAACAAAATATTCATTGCTTGTCGTTATACCGACAATTTGATTTCCACTTCCACCAAGATATTTTATAATCTCACCCGATTTATAGTCATGATCTTCAATTGTTATATTATTAGATGAAGTGCTTATACCAGAGGACAATGCAGAGCGTTTTTTATTTTCATACCCAGTTCCTCTGTCTACTATATTAATCGCACTTAATATGGATTTTTTTTGTACACATTCTAAAGAATGTCTACCTATCCCAGAACTTGTTAATACAACAGTGTTAATACCCGCTAGAGCATCACCAATATCAGTGTGTAGTTTTACAGTATTTTCATCAACTATGGAGGCATAATAATTAAAATCGGTAGATAATCCACCAACACCTTTTTGAGACCTGGTTTTGTAAACTACTTCTTCGCCACCACGGAATTTATGAAAAGTTGAAAATCCAATAGAATTATTTGTTATTGATACCTCAATATTAGATGAAAACTCCGGTGCATAAGTTATTTGTTTTGTAGATGCTAAAGCTTTAGCATTTTTTCCATTTCCACCTGTGATTGATACAACGGGAGTATCAATCAAATCAAAACCTTGATCAATTATTCTTATTTCACTAAGATTCCCATTTATCGCCAAAAATCCGGTGGCTCCAATTCCAATGTCATCACTTATATCTAATAACGGTGGATTAATTACATCAAATCCATTTCCTGAAGAAATTACATCAATTTTTTCAACTTTTCCATGTTGAATAAAATCTTTTGACTTATAATTTAAAATTTCCACACCATTTACTAAAATTCCAGTTGCTCCCGGATTTGTTTTTGTAAATTTTCCAGAATAAAGAGGTGTGGAAATTTCTCTATAAATTCTTTGTGGTTCTAAATTATTTAAACTTGAAAAAGCAGGTTCAATAGAGTTGTCAACTACAGTCTTTGATTCATTTAATTGAATAAATTTTCCAAAAAATAAATCTGATCTTGATCTTGCTAATTTAATATTATTATTATCTACTCTGTATAGAAAATATTCACCTTCACCTCCATTTTTTGCATCAAATAGTGATGAATCTATATAAATCCTTGATCTTTTTGTGCCATCGTCAGTTTCAGTTTCAACTAATCTTTTTTCTGGAGTGTAATATACTAATTCGCCAGTATAATATCCATGATCTAGTAATTCTAAGGTATCTCCAGAAAATGTGCCACTAAATAAAACTCTATTTTTATTTGATACTATAGATTGTGATTGATATGCGGGTAAAGAGTTTGATGATACTAATAGAGAATCAGTGTATTGCTTTTTATAAACATTCTGAATATTAGCGTGAAAATTGCTTAAATATGGAAAAGTTTCCGAATTAACTTTTTTAATTGGTTTTTTTACATAATATACTAAATTAGTGTCAAGTGTTGATTCCGATTTTAAAACAACAATTATCTTTTTTGATGTAATAATATCGAGAACTTCTGCTTGAATGGTTTTTATTGAATTTTCATCAATGATTAATAAGGAATCTCCAAGTCTAATATAATGATTTTTTTCTAAAGTCAGTTCATATTTTTGTATTGATACATAATTTATCTCAGATATAAAATACTGTACAGAATTATTGTATATCCAGTTATTAAATTTAAAATTATCCTCCTCCACACCTAGTGTTTTGACAGAAATCTCATCTCCAGATTTTAAGTCAAATACATCACTTTGATTAGTAAATCCAGTTAAAATAGGTCCTAATCTAACAACTATAGAATCTGACTCCTCTTCGGATTGTGTAAATAAGAAATTTCTATCAGTTATTCCTTCACCATCAAGTAAGGGCTCAATAATATTAGTGCATCCAAGAAATTGTGTGGATGTCCTGGAAGTATATGATACAATTCCAGAAGTAGCAGTGATTCCGGTAGGATATGTGACATATAATTCACCAGAATTAGGAAATCCAATAGTAGAATCAACATATATAATTGTTGATCCGATTGATACATCGCCAATTATATGAGTTTTTGAACTAGTGTCAAATCTACCATACGTGGATCCACTAACTCTAGAGTCCCTATTGTATCCACCATCAAAAGAAACCTTAAAATGTTTACTACTTCTACCAATTTTTTCTACATTAAAAATAGGAGTATATGCTTTTGATCCTTCAAAATCTTGAAAAATTGTTCTATTTTGTAACTCTAATGGATCACCAGTTAATTCTTCAACAACAAAGTTTGATGAGACAAGATTGAATGCATTTGATGGTGTGAATAAATTCTCTCTTGGTCTAATAATGTTTACATTTTCGCCGTATAAAACATTGAATAGGATCTTATATGATTGATCTGTTCCTTTACTTGAATAAAAATCTTTTGACTGCTTGATAAAATTGCCAACATTTAAATTTGAACTTAGATTCCTTTGAGACAACCCTGGAAGTAATTGTATTTTTGTTTTAAGTAAAAATTCTTTTAAAAAAGTGCATGTTAAATTTTCGATTGATGCACCTTTTTTATGCTCAGACGCCTCAGTAGATTTAAATACAAGATCCCCTTGATTAGAGTCTGATCTATATGATGTTACTCCACTAAATCCTCTAACACAACCAGTGAAACTAGAATCAGTTTTTCCGGTATATAATATTACCTCATCGTTTATTTTTATTAATCCATAAGAATCTGGAAATCTATCCGTTCCTAAAGGTGATTCTCTGAGATCAACATTTATTACCTCATCAAATTCATCAATATCTAATCTTAAAAATACTTCATGATTGATAGTGGTTTGCTCATCAATTTTAACATATTGATCAATATTTTGAATCAAGTCTAAAGGACCACTTTTATATTCTTGAGAATTATAATATTCTTTCAGGAATTCCCCGATCAAGGGGAACTCATTCTCAACATAGGTTGGAAGTTGATTCTTAACGATACTATTAAACTTGATTCTTGTTTCTGTCATTTTTTAAATATTAATCCTTTGAATTAGTAACCGCTACTATATCCACCGCCACCAGAAGATGGTGTTGATGTTCCCGTAGATCCGGTAGATCCCGTAGATCCTGTTGTTCCAGTTGTTCCAGTTGTGGTTGTAGTGGATGTGCTAGTTGTGTTTGAAACAGCATTAGTTGATTGTTGCCCTTGTCCAACAAATGTTGCCGTTTGTGTTCCTAATGAGTCAATTACACTATCTGAGGTTGTTATAGACGGTTCACCTGCCCTTATTAAACTACCTCCACTATAAGAAGAGGAGACAATATAATTTGATGCAGATGGATCGATTCCTGAAGCTATCTGATCTGATATCATTTCAAAAGAACTGTTATTAATATCTAGTTGCAAATAAAGATCCTGTAATCCGACAATATCATTGGAGGTTGGCGTTGCTTGAATTTCAATAACTTGTTGACCATCCTTTTCAATTCCAGATAGAATATTTACTGCATTAATTACAATAATTCCATTTACATAATCTATTCTACCAACATTAGTTCTAACAATAGTTGGATTTTGAGATCCAGCATTTGGTAATGTAAACATAAATAATGATCCAGTCAAACCATCAGAGTTTGGAATATCACTCATATATACAACTCCTTGTACGGAGGATACTCTAAATCCAGTTGTTTTAATATTAAATCCAGTAAAACTAGAAATATGCATACGATTACCAAATCCAATTTGATATTCGGCAAAGGCATTAGGAACTACTCTTAAGTCCCTTCTCATTCTTACGAGTGTAATATTAGAAGTTATTGACTCATGGCTGTCATCTATAATTTTTAAAAACTTACTATACTTGAATCTAGCACCATACTTATTTAATTCAGTTGAGTTTGAATAAGTTAAAGCATTATTTTGAACTCTTGTGGACACATCCGCAGCAGATGGAGCTAAGTTTGTATTGTAGTAAATATTTGCACTTATTTCAACGAACAAATATTTTAGATCTAATAATTCAGGTACTATTCCCGATATTGCATATTTTTTTAATTTTAATTTTATATTTTCTTTTATTAGATTGGGTAAAAAATCACCAAATCTTGGTTTTATACTTATAAAAACTTTACCATACTGAGGTGGGTTTAATTCCTCTCCACCAAAAACTGAAATTGATTCTGTTTCCGGATAAATCTTTGAGGGTATTAAAGTTTCATAATCATCTGCAGTGACAGCTCTATTTTGAGATGCATATATGCGCGGAGCATATTTTTTCACAGAATCAACCGATTCTATTGATTCTCCACCTCTTGAACTATATTCTGTAGTTACTAAGGAAATTCCCTCATTGACGATAAACTCACTACCATCTTTAACATATGTCAATCTACCATTAAAGCGTAATTGAGACACTCCATTTCCTTCACTACCCCTACTTACAATATATTCGGTAGTGATAAAATTTTGATCTTCTAACTTTTTACCAAAAACACCATCTCCAAAGATTATCTCATATCTCTCATTGTCTATCTCTTGTATATAATATATTTTTGATTCTGATCCAACATCAAATAAACTATTATGCATAGAATATTTTGTCGATGCTGCAGATGATGAATTATTCTTAACTGATAGTCTTAAAAGTTCAGTATCAACTCCAGCGTTTGGTAATATAAACTTTTGACTTGCGTTTGAAGAATTGTATGTATAACTTTTTGTTAAAAAAGTTCCCTCATAAACTGGAATGCTATTAAAGGATGCAATATTTCTTATAACCGGAACTGTGATATCATCTAAAATACAGAATGTGCTGGATGATCCCCCAAAAGAACCTTTAGACGCTGCTACAGTCCCTTTACGGAGGGTTAGAGAGGCAGGGTGGGGTTGAATATTACTAGTATCTACAAAGAAAGTAATTGCGGATGTCGCTGCTTTTCTTGATCTGGGGATGTATCCAATATTTCTTGCTAATGCTACGACATTCTCTCTTAAAGTAGCACTATCAATAAAAACTTCATTTGCCACCATATTAGCATTGTATGAAGTAATGTATGTATTATATGCGAGTACATCTAATATCGATGATAAGTTAGAACCATCAAAATTATAATCCGTGAAGTTGGAATTCGCTTCCAAATATGCACGTAATGATTCTTTGACTTGATTGAAGTCTAGATTTGTAAAATTAACTAACGGCATTTTACCTTGTTGGTAGCAATACGAATTCTAATTGTTGTGGTGGAACATCAGCTCCGATAATATCATAATTTATAACAACATCAAATCCATTTCCATCAATATCTGGAGATGCTTTTAATTTTCTTAGTTTTACTCGTGGTTCTTGTCTTGAAATTGATTCTCTCAATTCAGATTCTATTTCAAGCGCAGTAATATCATCAATATT
>Ga0181414_1000013_pt1 | contig 46894 bp, 61 predicted proteins | sample 37SPOviralmetaG_FD_130139 | JGI IMG/M metagenome (GOLD analysis project Ga0181414, IMG submission 130139) | Marine viral communities from the oligotrophic San Pedro Time Series (SPOT) site, San Pedro Channel, CA, USA - 37 SPOT_SRF_2012-11-28 | ecosystem: Environmental > Aquatic > Marine > Strait... | reverse complement strand
CCAGACTATGCGAAAAATATGTCTCCAGAACAGCAGGCCATGCTTGCAGAATATATGGAGCAATACGGTCCAGACACCGGCAGGTTTTTGACGAGCTTGTTGACGGGTGGTCTTGGCAGTATCGGTGCTTTTATGGCTGAAGGGGGGGAGACGGAGGCAAAGAAGATGCCAGAAGTTGGCCCTGCCCCAGAGCCACAGGTCGGGCCACCACCCACAGGCGGCGACATACCCATTCGCACCTCCATGATGGAGGGAACTGTCCCTGATGGCGGGATAGCCCGTGTTCCCACGGAGTTTACCCAGCAGGGTGACCCGATGAAAGCGGAGGTCAGCAGAGATATGGCCGCGCTCAAAGCGGTGGTTCGCGGCGATATAGACAATGAAGAAGTTAAGGATGAAATTATACAAGGCTTTATCGCTAAATATGGACAAGAAGCCTACGAGTTGGCGAGACAGACATTTTTAAGCGAGGTGCCTCAAGAAGGCATAGCAATGATGAGCATGGGGGGCATGGCTCCTCAGACAGAGGGCATGTTGCAAGGGCCGGGGAGCGGGATGGATGACATGATTCCCGGCATGATTGGCTCTTCACAGCCCGTTGCAGTGTCTCCCGGAGAATACATTGTCGCCGCTGATGTAGTGTCAGGCTTGGGCGAGGGTAGCTCTGAGGCTGGCGCAAATGAGCTAGATAAGATGATGGACAGAGTACGCATGGAACGAAACGGCACAACACAACAGGCTCCGAGAATTAATGAAAGGAAAGTGATGCCTGCATGAACATTAGTCTTGTTCCGTTGGAGCACGCTCACGTGGCTTGGAATGATGTACGTCATTACCTAGAACCCGCCGTCGAGAGGTGCAACGGACGCTGGACGATGGAGCATCTTTGCGCGGCTGTTGCTATGGGTAGCACACAGCTCTGGATAGCCTTTGATGATGAAAAGATATGGGGCTGTCTTACCACTGAAATAACGCAATATCCTGCCAAGCGAGTGCTGTCTATGCACTTCCTTGGCGGTGAAGATTTTGATTCTTGGTACAACCTACTGCTTGAACAAATCACCAGATACGGCCTAGATATGGGCTGTGACGGGATTGAGGGCGTGGCAAGGTTTGGTTTTTGGAAATATCTACAGGCTGACGGCTTTGAGAAGTCGGCGGCATTTTACGAGAAGGGCATGAAAAATGGGTAAAGGCGGCGGAAGTGCTGGGCCAACAGAGTCCAAGGTAGTACAGTCAAACCTGCCAGAATACGCAGAGCCATATTACAGAGACCTGCTGGCCCGTACTGGCGTCGAGTCTGCTCTGCCGTATACCCCTTATCCTGCACCACGCATGGCATATTTTGCTCCTGCCGAACAGGAGGCCATGTCACGGTTCACGGAGATGGGCGTTGCTGGCACACCCCCGGAACTTGATGTAGCAGGCAATATCGCTGGCACTGTTGGTATGGGTAGCCCTTATGCGGGCACGATGTTGGAGGTGACCCGTCGAGCGCAAGAGATGCCGTCGATGGCTGATCCTTACGCGATGGCGTCGTACATGAATCCTTACCAGCAACTTGTTTTAGATAACCAGATGCGGGAGGCTCGTCGTCAGTCTAACATCATGGGTCAAGAGATTGGCTTGCAAGCCGCCGGCCAAGGAAGTCTGGGTGGATACCGCGAAGGGATCATGCAGGCAGAGCGTGAGCGTAACTTAGAGCGCCAGCTTGGCGATATTTATGGCGCTGGCATGCAACAGGCATTTGGTCAGGCACAGCAGGCTCTTGGGCAGGACAGGGCATATGCTGATACAGCGGCTCGTTTGGGTCAGGCCGCTTACGGCAACTTGTTATCAGGAGACGCACAGCGGCTTCAGGCGGCAGGAATGCTGGGCGATTACGCGGATCAGCGCCAGAGAATGGAGATCGAAAGACTCCGTAACATGCAGGCCGCTGGAGAGGCAGAGCGCAGGCTCCGTCAAGCAGGCATGGACATTGGATATCAAGACTTCCTGCGCCAGAGAGCTTTCCCACAAGAGCAACTGGGCTTCTACAGCCAGATGCTACAGGGGACGCCCGTGACGCCGGGAACAACACAGACAGCATTTGGTATGCAACCATCCACCATGCAACAGTTATTGGGTGCAGGAATAGCGTCTGCTGGACTGTACAACGCATTTAGAGGGCCGCAGGGATGACAGCTATGAACCTTCTGGATTATGACAATGCTGTAAAGGGAATGAGTGACGCTCAACTTATAGAAATCGCTCAAGACCCGCAACCGGGTGGCGTCCCGCAGTTCTTGGCTATACAGCAACTGCAAGAGAACAAAGATAAAAGAGAAAGGTATGCGGCCCAGCTAAACAAGCCATCAGACATGACGGTAGCAGATCAGATTGTTGGTGAGGCTATGCAGGGCGGGATCATGGGCGCTATGCCGCCTCAGATGGCTATGGCCCCACAGATGGCCCAGAGAATGCCCAACATGCCACCACAGGGCATACAGCAGGCTATGTCACCTCAAATGATGTCTGGGGGTGGGATTGTAGGAATGACTAATGGTGGGTTTCTTGATGAGGTCGTTGTAAAAGCGCCAAATTTAAGCGAACAAAAGCTAGAAGAGCTAATTATAGATGGAGTACCAACTGTTGATCTAATACAGATGGGCTTTACAAGCGATGATATTTCCCGCGTTGGCTCGCAAATAGACCCTAGGATAATTAGAGAAGGGAAAAAGATGCTGGATGCCGCTCCAGACGCAATATACGACACACTTACGTTCGACGCAGATCGTGGCGAATCTATTGTGAGGAGGGGTCGAGAAGCGCAAGAGCAAGCAGTACGAGGCGCTCAACAATCATTCTTGGGAAGGACAGACATTCCCCGAGGAGAAGACCCAGCCAAGCCTTTTCGCACCAACGTCCAGCTACCTTTCGGACTTTCTTTGGAGGGAACAAAGTTTGAGCCGGTTGCTGATCTTATTGGCTCAGGTATAACGAGCCTTGGTAATGCATATGACAGTTTTATGGAGCGACCAGATCTTCTTGCAGAAAAAATAGAGGCGGGTAGCGACACGCCAAGAATGGACGCCCTTAGAAAAGGAAGCGGCTCTGGTGCGCCTATTGTAACTCAGTCAGGCACAGGCAGTGCTCCCGCAGTGCAATTAGACAACAGCAATGTCCTTACCGATGCTCAAGTTCAAGCGAACCTTGGGCTTGCAGACACCTCAGGTCTTGTGCCAAACACATCTGAGATCAGCAAGTATCTTAATCTTGGCCCAGATGGCGCAGTCAGGGCGGGAGGCGATGATGCAATGATCCCTAGCGGGCCAGAAAGAGCATCAGGTGCCTTGGATGAGCTAAAGGATTTGATCAATAAGCAGTCACAGTTCTCTTCAAGTACAAACAGAGGGGCCGCGCTGGTTGCGTTAGGTACTGGGATAATGGAAGGCAAGACCGGTGAGGGTGGCAGAGCGGCGGCAAAGATACTTTCAGATGATGCCAAGACGCAGGGAGCCTTGCAGATAGAAGGGGCCAAGATCGCGGCGGCTGACGAGCGAGAGCGAAACAGGCTTGCGGTCATGCGTGAGGACTTGCAAAACAAGTTAGGAATAAGCCAGAACGCAAGCAACAGAACTGCTTTGGCTGAAGTTAACAGGGCGCTGGCTGAGTATGACGGGTTCACAGTAAGAGGTATTGCAGACAAGATCGCAAAGGGAATGCCTTTAACTCCTGAGGAAAGTATGTATATGACCTTGCAAAAAGCACAGCAAATGCTGATTCCGATAGTTGCACCAGCAACGCAAGGCTTGTTTGCTGATCCCGATAAACAACAGCCGTCTCCTACAGGTGGCACAATGAAAATAGTCAACAAGACAGCGTAAAGATGCCCGTTGCCACTCTAAGCGCCCCAGACGGGCGGCTCATTGATGTCCAGTATGAAGAGGGAACAACTGACGAACAGATAATAGCTTTTGCACAACAACAATACGCTTTAGACCCCTCCATTGCTTATGACGAAGACGACTCGTCAGTCATAGAGAAACTGCAAGACTTAGAGACAGAAGACCTTATTGACGCCGCATCTGAGGCTGGCAAAAGATTTTACGGTGGCGTAAAGACAGGCGGCTACTCTACTGGTCTTGGTCTTCAAAGAATGCTCCCTGATTTCGCTCAAGAGGCGTTTGGCATTGACGAAGAAAGCCTAGCGCCTAAAGACCTTGCGTATCGTGAAGAGGTTGCCAGAGACCTTGGGTTTGATCCCAAGTATGATCAAACCTTCTTAGCCGATGTAGCTGGTGGTGCTGGCGAACTGCTACCTCTTGCTACTTCCGCGTTTCTTACAAGGGGGGCCAGCCTAAAGGCGGGTCTCTCTCCTACCTTGTCCAGAGTAGCTACTGGAGTCCCGATTCTTGGTCAAACATCCGCGATTACCGGAAGAGAAGCGTTTGATTACGAGCAAAGAACGGGCGAGAGGATATCAGACGAACAGGACTTGCTTTTAAAAGGGCGTGATGTTGGCTTGGCCTATCTTGAACAAAGGCTTGGCATACTTGACAACATATTTAAAGGTCTTCCCAAGGGGTGGTCAGACACTCTGGAGGGTAGCCAGTGGATGACCAGACTGAGGTCAGCGTTTGGTTCGTTCTTTTCGGAAGGCTCTCAAGAGGTAATAGAGGGGCTTATCAGGGATGTTACAGACAAAAACATATATGACCCAGACAGGGCAATCGGAGAAGGAATACAGGATGACTTCACCGTAGGCGGTACTATTGGTGCGTTGTATGACTTAGCCATCGGTTCGCTTAGACGCAAAAATCCGGCAAAACTAGTTGAGGCTCCAGAAGAAATAACAGAGCCAACTGATGAAGAGATAGAGATAGAGCGCGGCCTGCGAGAGGAGCAGAGAAACAAAGAAACAAAAAGAAGAAAGGCTATGGATCGTGCTCTGAGGAGAACGGCCACGCCGGTAGACATAGAAGATTCCAGCCTCATAGACCCCGATCTGACCGTACAGGAAATGGTGGGGGCTATAAATCAAAGCCCCCAGATATTGCCAACCGGCGTTAATTTTCAAGTTGAGCAAGACGGCAGTCAGTTCTTTGTCACGCAAGATGGCGTTCAGTTTGGCCCCCCGCTGAAAGATCCCATAAAGGCTGAAGAGCTAAAAGCCGCACTCAACGAGGAAAGTGACAACAAAAGGCTGGAGAAAATCCTTAATGATGCGGGAGAACGCGCATTAAATCAGGCGGTAGAAAGGGGTGACCTGTCTTCAGAGGCGGCAAATGCGCTGAAAAGAGGCGCGGAACTTGAAGCCGCCGCTAGAGCAAATCCAGATTACATACCGCCCGATGATCCAAGGCAGGACATCCTCAGACAGCATTCTGCCCAGACAAAAGCAAAAACAAAGCGCCTCTATCAGTATCTGAGACAGGCTGGCAGGGCGTTTACCCCAGAAGACCCAGCCGCCCCGCGCCTAGATAAAGGCCAAAAGGCGGCAACTCCCGTTCGGGAAATGCGCCGAATGGAAAAGCGAATGGATACGGCGCTCAATCGGCTTGGCATAAGAAACAAGCTGAACTCCGTTGAAGGCGCTGGAGTTATACAGACTATAGTCGGCGGGCCGGTCTCTGAAAAAGCCCCACTGCAAAACCTAACACGTTCAGAGCAAGAATATATCTTGCGAACCCTTGAGCAAGCCCCTCCCCTCGTAACGCCAAGAGGCGTTGGCGTCGATCGGGTTGACCCAGTAACAGGCGTCACCGTCCCCTCCCGCCCCCGAATGGAACAGACTGTTTCTATCCCTAACTTTGCGGCCAGAGCAGAGCCTGTACAGCCAGATGCGCCCTCAGAACCCATACCGACAGATAGACAGCTTGTTCCTTTTGAGTCAGAGGAGGCCAGAGAACAGGCGTTAGAGGAGGCCAAGGCGGCGCTAGAAGAAAGGGCTATAGAAGGCGCAGTTGGCAAACAGCTTAAAAAGATACTGGAGTCTGTCGGCCTCTCCGAGGAGTTTGCTGTCCGTGCTGTAAAAGAGGTGGGCACGGCAAGAAGGGACAGCGAAGGAAACGTCTACATCCGACCAAGGAAAAAAGATCCAGATGCTAACTATGTAACACTGGGATCAGCGCAGGTTTCCGCAAGGGTTATACAGGTATCAATAGACGGCATAAAGATGCGCGTCGATCAAGGCATGTCGTTTGAAGAGGCGACTGCCAGAGTGATGAACCATGAGATTCTGCACGCGCTCCGTGGCTTGGACTTGTTTACGGCAAAAGAGTTCAGCCTCTTGGAGCGTCTTTCAAGACAATACAGCAAGCCAAAAGAAGGCATGACGTATGCCCAGTGGGCTGTACAGACTTATCCCAAACTTGATGCCGTCTCACAGCAAGAAGAAGCAATCGCTGAGATGATATCGGACTCGCTCACTGATGGCGTTCTGATAGATGGTAACTTCCGTCAGCTTTCTGGCAAGCCAAGAAGCCTCATCCAGCGAATCGTTGAGTTCTTCAAGGGGCTTGTTGGGTTTGCACAAAACAACGACATCAACTCTTATCAGGAACTTGTTAATGCGATACAAACCGGGGAGGTCGGAAGACGAGACTCAACCGAAATTAGGACTCTTGTCGAAACAGAAAGAAAGCGTGAAGAAATAGAAGAGAGGTCCATAACAAAAGAAGAGTTACAGTTAAGAACTGGGACGAGGCCATCTGAGCAAGAGTTGCAACGCATAGCTCAAGGCATTGAAGATGATGTCCGCCAAGCAATAGGTGATGCGCCTGTTGTTGTTTCTGGCGCGGAGCTACAGCAGGACGATGCCCGTGAAGCAAGGGCAATGAAGTTCCCAAAGAAAGCCCAGACTACACCCAGACTTGCCAGAGCAATAGAGCAGGGCTTTGATGTAAACACCGTTTACTATCATGGCACAAGCGTGCCGGACATAAGGCGATTTGATGGCAATGTGGGGATGGGCGTTGTGGCGGGGCATTTCGCTTTTAAACCACGCTTTGCTAACAAGTTTGCGCCAACGCTAGTAATTCCAGAGATCGGACAATATCCCACTGTGTATCCAGTGTTTCTTAGGTCTGGGCGGGAGAATGAGGTTGGCGGGATTGCTGACATAAGGTCTCTTATACAGGATGGCGATAACCCTGTCAGGCGTGCTTTAAACACGCCCCTGAGCCGTCAGCCAAGGTTGAAAGCAGATTTAGAGATCTTTTTTGCCGCAGAGCTAGAAAAGGGCAGGCTTTATGGTCCCGACAAAACAAAGCTAAAGAGCTTTGAACAGCAGGATATTGCACGGTTTTATTACGATGGAACAAGACCTATTGAGTCGGTCGCAGAGAATTTAGCAGAAGACTTCCACAACGACGCGGCTCAATTTGCTTACAAACAAATCACAGAAGGCCCATATAACGTAGATTTTGGCGAGCTTGAAGTTATCGCTCCGTACATAAAGGAAGCTGGGTTTACGGGGTATTACGATATTGAGGAGGCAGGTAAGGCGTACAGCGGTGTAGCTATATTTAGTGGTGCTGATGTCAAGGGTGTGTTTGCTGATTTTGATCCTGATGCCGTGCCAGAGGGCCGCTACGAAGATGACATCATGTTTAGTCGCATGAAGGGTGCGCCCGACAGGGTGCAGACAAGTCTTCCGCTAAGAAAACCTAAAAACCAACCTGAGATAGTCACGTTCCTTGACCCCACAGACCCCCTAGCGGTGATCTCTACAGAAAAAATCCTTGCAGACGAAAAGCTAAAAGAAAAGATTGCATCGTCTATACGAGATTACAACTTTCTGCCTGACAGCGTAAAACAAGGGACAGATGAAGAGGTAATAGAAGCGTTAAAAGAACATGCCAAGTCAAACCTCATGTGGTTGCACGGCCAGATGAACCCAGAGGTCAGGGCGATTGCAAAAAAATGGTATGACGGCGCAAGAAAGCTAACGGAAAGGTGGGCAGAAAGGTATGGTATAGAACCAAGACAAGCCGCCGCCGTTATTGCTAACTTGTCACCGCAAAAAGACTGGTTTATGAACATGTCTCTTGCGGAGAGAATACTGGATATTCAAGCAGAGCAACAAAACTTCAAAGCCACATCAGATATGGATGAGGCTTTTGAGCGGACTGTCTTGGATGGTAAGAAAAGGCCACCCCAGACTCCAAAGACTGCACACATAAGGCTTGCCTTTAAGCTGTGGAATCAAACAAAAGATGCAACCCTTGCAGAGGTTCCTTTTAGAGTGAAGCCAGAAGAGGCTGTGCTTGCTGAGTCCATCTGGATAAGGATGTTTGATGAAGCACACAACCCCAGATCATATAGGGCAATGGCCCCCACTGGTCAAATTTTAGACTTTGTTAAGAAGAAGAACGGGGAAAACGCCAAGGTTGCGTGGGGTTCTTTCACAGAGATCGGTAAGGCTGTAGCGGCTACAAAGTCGGCAGACTTGGACGTTATCTCTAGGGGTCTTGGCGAAGCACACAAAGTCAGGAACTTCTACAACAACATCGTATCGCCAAACTCGCGGCTGGGCGAGGTAACCATTGATACACATGCTGTCGCGGCGGCGCTGTTCAAGCCTCTTTCTGGCAAGGGATTTGAGGTGTTCCATGCATTTGGTACTACACCATCAGTAGAGGTTCTTGGGATGCCCTCCGGTGTTGTGAGAAGGGGCGCTGGATCAAGTGGGGTTAACGGCTCGCAAGGGACATATGGCATATACGCAGATGCATACAGAGAGGCCGCAAAAGAGCTAGGCATACTACCAAGAGAGCTTCAGTCAATCACTTGGGAAGAGATCAGGGTTATTTACCCAGACACGTTCAAGGATGGCAAAAACAACCTGTCTAAAATAAACAACTTGTGGGATCAGTATGCAAGTGGTAAATTAAGCATTGATGAAGTGAGGGACGCCGCATATGAAATCGCTGACACAAAGGGAAACAAGCCTTCTTGGTTCGGGCGATCCCGTACTGGACGCCTTAGAAGCAAATCAGATACCACTTACGATAGAGGGATACCTCTCGCTGAACTATCCAGACAGGGACTTGAGGGAGTTGATGCAGGACGCGGAGATATTGGCGACACTACCCTCAGGTCTAAGAGAAAAATAGATCCCGCAAAAATAGAAAAAGCGGTACAGCAGAACCAACAAGAAGCAGAAAAAGGCGGGTTAAGCGTACCCCGCCACAGTGTCAAAGCCTCTCCAGAGGCCCAGTACATAGGCAGGAATCCAGACGCTGGCATTGAGCCAGAAACAATTCTTGAGTCACGGGCACCCAACTACAACAAGAAAACCCAATCCTTTATCAATAGACTGGTAGAGGGAACCCCAACTCGCGCTGACCCGATGACACAGTACATGGATGTCACTGGAGAGAACAGCACTCTTGAGTACAAGTTAACAGCGGCTAAACAGGCGGCTGTTAACCGTTACGCGAGACTTGAGAAGATCAACCAAAAATACTTCAAAGAGTACCTAGCTGACAGCAGTTCTATTGCCGCCGTCCTATTTGCTGACAGATCATCTGGAGTTATGGCAGAGGCAATAAAGACCGGAGTGCCCCAGTACAAGAACGGGCTGACAAAAGTCGTTGATTTCTTCCACAACGGAAAACAGTACCGTGGTCTTATAGACATCATGGATGTTCTCCGAACAAAGAAACATGGCGATCTTACGGAGTTTGCTCAAGCATATGCCATAGCCATGCGGGGTAAACGGCTGAATGAGGCAGGCAAGCCGACTCCGGTGTCGCAAAAGGACATAGATGAGGCAAAAGAAAACATCAGGCAGTTTACCGATGCCGATGGATACAACCCGATTGTAGAGTGGTACGGAGCGTGGCAGGCGTACAACAATAAGGTCATAACCTTCTTGGAAGACACGGGGGTTGTGGATCAAAAGGGCGCAGAGTCATGGAGACTTGCGTCCGACTACATACCCTTTTACAGGGCGCTTGACCCTGACTACAAGATGACCAATCCAGCAAAGCACCCATTCGGTGACCTTACCAAGTTGGGCGCTTTTAGACCGTATAAGGGCAAGACCGATAAAATTAACGTGCCCTTGGTGGAGTCTATTGTAAAAAATACCGCCGCCGCCATCGACTTGGGCATGAGAAATGTGGCTCAACAGCGCATTGCCAGAGACATGCAGAAGCTACAGCTTGCCAAGCAGGTGCCTGCCTCAAAGAAAGGCACTGCTGGTGTGGTGGGGTTCAAGGTGCGCGGAGAGCCGGTGTATTTTGAGATATACGACCATCTAGTTTTTGAGTCTATGACCGCAATAGATAGCACTGGGCTAGAAGATATAAGCCGCATCTTTTTTGGCCCAGCATCAAATCTTCTGCGGGAAACGGTAACACGAACCCCCGGATTCATGCTTGTTAACATGTTAAGAGACAGCCTGTCTGCCTTCGTCACGTCCGGCGCTAGGTTCCTTCCGTTTTTCTCCACATTCAAAGGGTTTGCTTCAGACATCAGCAATCTCGAAAGAACTGGAGTTGTTGGCGGTTATGACTTTGGCTTTGGCAGAATACGCGATCAAGGCATAGGCGATATGTTTCGGGAAGAGTCCAAGCGAAGGAATCGCAAGGGTCTTCCTCTTAACATGTTTAAAGGACTGTGGGATGCGGCGGGCAGAGCGACAACCAGATCAGACGCGGCGACAAGGCAGGCGGTTTACAAAGATGTTTATGCCAGAACTGGCAATGAGGCAGAAGCACATTTCCAAGCGATGGAGGTTCTTAACTTTTCGCGGAGGGGTAGTGACCCAAGGGTAAGGGCGATAACCACTGCGATACCGTTCTTGAACGCCAGAATACAGGGACTGGACGTTCTGTGGCGTAGCTTCTTGGGTGTAAATACCGCAAAGCGTGGTGTTCCACGTGGAACAGCGGCCCTGTCCTTTGCGATGCGTGGCGCTCTGATTAGCTTTGCCACCATGCTTTACTGGATGGCGAGTAGTGACGATGAGCGATATTTAGCGTTGCCGCCTGAGGTGCGAGACAACAACTGGGTGTTCTTTGTGCCGGGGCTGGATTTCCCGATCACAATACCAATTCCTTTTGAGGTCGGCTTAATATTTAAAACCGTGCCTGAAGTGGCGTTGAATGCTTCTTTTGACAAGGTCACTGAGAGGCAGGCGCTTGATAGCTTCAAAAGAGGACTAGGCTCAACGCTTGAGCTTAATCTACTGTATGGCGTACAGGCGTGGGCGCCGATACTTGAGGCAATGTCAAACTACAACAACTACACGGGAAGAACCATCGTTCCGATATGGCTGACAGGCTTGCGGCCAGAGATGCGAAAGACAGACTCAACCTCTGAGATTGCGCTTTTCTTGCAGGAGGCCACGCCCTATCTCTCTACCATACCAATGCTTGGGGTGGAGGAGGGGGGTGTGTCACCCATGAAGATTGACCATGTCATCAAAGGCTATACCGGAAGCACTGGCGCTTTTATTCTGAACTGGACTGACAGGGTGATGAGGAGTAAAGAGGGCAGGGAGGCGCTCGCTAACGCTGGATACAAGGTTACTCAGCCAGACTTTCCAGAGATGGCCCTTTACGAGTATCCCCTTGCCAAAAGAATGTTCTTGTCACCCCAAGCGTCTGGGCTGACAGAGCAGTTTTACAATCTTGCCGACGAAGTCAAGCAAACATACAACACCCTTAGGGAACTTGAAGATCGTGGAGAATACGAAGAAGCGCAATATCTCATGTCAAAAACGCGAGGATTGCTTTCAATCAAGTCAGACGTATACGAGCTAAAGCAAACGCTTGCAGACATTAGAGAGCAGGAGAGGCAGGTCAGGCGTGCATCAGAAGATATGATTAGCGCCAGCACAAAACGAGAGATGCTTGATGAGCTGATAGAGTATCGCAATTATGTGCTCAGGATGGTTCCTGCCCTTGAGCAAATCGCCGACAGGCCGATGATCCGGGGGACTGAATGATGCTGTTAACATATTTATACGAAGCCACAGTGATCAGATGTATTGACGGCGATAGTGTCATTTTTGATATAGATTGCGGGTTTGATATATCCCTTAAAAATCAATCAGTTAGGCTGTACGGCATCGACACAAGTGAGACTCGCGGCGGCACAGATGACCTCAAGGTGTTGGGCCACCTAGCCAAGGACTTTGTTGTTGGCTTGTTACCAGTTGGGTCGAGGGTCTTGCTGAAAACATATTTAGACAAGCGCGGTAAGTTCGGGCGCATTATGGCCGACATCCATGTTAAGGGTAGTGATGGGTACGATGACACAAGCGTCAATCAGATGTTGCTTGATGAGTGCCTAGCTGTCCCTTACGCGGGGCAATCTAAAGAGGACATACTCAACCAGCATTTAATCCATGTGGAGCATCACCGTTCTAAAGGCAGTATTTAGTGGAGGAGTGTGCGGCTAATCAGGTTCAGTCCGCACTTGATGGTATCTGGGAGATACTAGCCCTACACCCGTGGGACTTAATATACTTATCTATCCCCATGAGCATCTTGGCATTCTATGTTCTTTCGATCTATGCGATCTTTAAGTACATACAGAAAAAGTATTCGTGAAGGTGCAACAATTCCATCTGACGGGATGTTGCCAACCGTCATGGCTACAGTGTACGCAAGTTTCGGCGCCTTGCGCTTAACCCAGTAGATGGTGCCGAATGCTGGGCCACTGCGTAGATTTATTTAGAAGGGCACTGTTATGTGACATGAGGCTACCATCACCGACTGATTTCTTCCACTGTTACCCTTCCGTCTACCATCTGTCGCCACGATCAACCTTTTCTCTTTGAGTGACTTGTAACGTGCCGTGACAGAAGAGTAGCTGTTCACATGGGGCATAGCCCTTCTCACCTCGTCACTTATCATGCCAGCCCTGCCAGCGGCCTTGATGACCATGTAAACCTCTGCCTCTAGCTTTGTGGTGCAGACCTCGTTGGCGGCATCCCTGCTGGTGTCCATGCCGTCTCGTCTGGCCAGTTTGTGTGGGTCAGTGCCGAACTCCAGAACATCACCCATTCTTCTTCTCCTCTCTTTTTCTTCTTCTATGCCCAGCAATGGTGTTGGATGGCTTGAATCCCACGCCCATCCCCGTAGGAATCTTTGTGATCTTGCCGCCGCGTTTTAAAAATGCTTCGACAGTCTCGTTATTCGCTGGCATCAAGAATCTCCTTTGCATTTTGTAGGTGCTTTATTGCGTCAGCAATCGCATCGACAGCATCTAAGTTGGCCTCTGCCAGCTCTTCGATTTTGGCGAGCCTTTCTGTCATTGTTTCTATAAACTTGTCAGCAGTAGCAAGGCCGTCTGCGTAGGCGTCACCCTCTAACTCAATCGTTAGCTTTGTCATTCCGGTTCTCCCAGAACCTGTAATTTACAGGCTCATCAACTGTCTGATATTGGACGTATCGCTTAATCTTCTGCGCTTTGAGTAACTGCCAACCTGTCTCTTCGTTGCCATAACGCTCATGGCTCTCATTTATGATTGAGTTGGACTCAATGTCATACCAGTCGCCTTCTGACGTAGCGCCGTATAACTCTTTGACCATCCGCTTTTCAGGGCCAACCAATTCCCCAAAGGAGTGAGAAAGGCTTGGCTCAGAGCCAACGCCGTTGTATTCCGACTCTGTGGCTGGATAGGTACACTCTGCGTCTAACCAAGCCAAATAGTCTTCGTGGGCAGGCCAATAACTACTCACGCTCTACCTCTGGCGGCGGTACGTCATAGCCCATCTGTGCCGCTACCCTACAGAGTGTCTCAATCAGCTCTGAGTAGTCGCCACGGGTAGCGTCACCGCTACGTTTTACCGGCCTTCGCTTTACCCCAAACCGCGTGTCTATCTCCTCAGAACCATAACATTGGCAGAGGATCTCTTCGTGCATCTCGTCAGGCGTCAATCCGCAGAATTTTGCGAATCCGTTGCACCACTTTCTGTAGTAGTTCTCTTGCGGTCTGGAACGGTGAGTCCGCAGGGGTTTCACTTCCAGCGTCACCCCGTGCTTCGACTGAAGATTGACCTCCAATATTTGATTCGCCACTTGCGGCCACTCCGAGCACAGTGACTGTAGCACTCTCGCTTTTTTTGCTTCTTGGCTTTTTGTTAGGTGTAGTTCCATCACTCATCCTTCATTCCCTCTATTGTGATGACGCCTTGATCAATCCGGCGTATCAATGTTTTGACTATGTTGAACAGGAACTGCTCTGACTTGTCGATCTTTTTCTCAAAGGTTGCACCGCCACCGCCCACATCAAACTGATAGTGACATTTGTGGCACAGGTCAGCGACAGCCAAGTCGTGCGGTTTGTGACCCGTTCCCTTGCCCAGCGTTTGTGCGCGTAGCCCCGTGTAGTGGGCGGCAACCACGGTGCCATCCCTGACACCGCAGTTAACACACGCCTGATCTTTTGCCCCATTCAGCAGGGGCTTAGAGCGTATCAAAATGGAATGTTATCCTGACCCATGTCGGGTATCGGTTGCATCTGCACCTGTGGCGTGCCCCCACCCATGACTTGCTTTGCCTCAGCCCTGTCCTTGTCGCTCAACCAAGCCTCTGCCTTGCCGCCCATATACTTGGTGCCGTCTTCCTTCTGGTTGTTCCAGAATGCGAGATTCAGCCTTGGCTCTTTGCCCAAGGCGGTCATCTCCTTGAGTATGGCTACTTGCTCTGCGTTGATCAGGATGGAACCTTTCAAGACAGGCTTCCTGTTGGTGGGGTTTTCCTCTGGGTTTGGCTCCAGATATCCGCGTGTCTCTGTTGGTTTTAGTGGCTTAGGCATTTGGCTCCTCCTTTGATTGTAGCTCTGCCTTCATGGCCTTGAGATGTGCCATGAGTTGGACGTAATCTTCTGGTGACGATTCTTGAAGTTGGGTGATCGCCCCCACATTTTTTCGGTAAAGGTCTTCGAGTCCTGCAACCGTTTGGTTCTCAGTTTCTGGGTCTTCTGAGAACTTGTTGAAGGTAGAGATGAGTATGTCCAGCGTGTCGTCTGCATTTGGTGCAGGCTCATGCTTTGCCGCCTTCTTTGGCTCTGGCTTTGGCTCCCCCGCTGTCTCTGTCTGGGAGGGCAAGTCCTCACCCGCATAGATATAGTGACCCAACCCATACATCGCTAGGCACTTGGTCAGGCACCGCATACGGGTATCAGAGACGGCTCTGGTGTCGGGCTTCACGATGGCTTTGTTCTTGTAATCCATCACAGGTAGCCACATAAGGCGGTCTAGCTCGCCTATCTTGACGCTACACCACACAGTGGCACGGCCCTCACTATCCCACTCCTCATTGAGGAACTGGTATGTGGCCTCTGGGTAATGCTCCATGAGGATACCCCACGCCCACGCCCAGCTAAGATATGTAAGACCGTTTTTCTTTTCGGCCTTCTCAGAGCAGTCTATGGCGCTGAGGGTCTGCCACACACTGGCGTAGGTGTGCTTTGATTTAGAGGCGGTCATGCGCTCTGCTCCTCTGGTTGATACCACTTAGTCCAGTAGTCATTTTGTCTTCGCACATCAAACTTTTGTTCCAGCCAGCGGCCATCCAGCTTGTCAATATCGTCTTCAAGCGTAAGATCGGGCACCCCGCTGTGTCCCTCTTCAAGTAAAAAGAAGACAGTCCAAAGAGGGTGATGGGGATAGTCTTTGGGGTCAGCGCACTCTTCTGGGTAGGGGCGAGTTATCTTGCGACAAATCGCATCAGACTTTGTTAATGCTTCATCACCGCTCTCAGCACTAATCCGCACGGCAAATTTTTCTTCAGATCTACCCGCTACCTTAAGTTCTAAAATCGCCAAGAAATGACGGTCATACGAGCCATCCTTTTCTGTGTTCATTCGATACTCCTATCGTTTTCAATATTTCGTTTGGTGTAAGCTTGAAAAACAACCCAGTGTTCATGTCGCCCACCCGCTTATCGCCCAGATAAAATGTGACGTTGTCGCCCGCAACCACAATCTTTAACTTGTTTGTAGTAAGCTGGTTCATTGCCACCACCTTGAGATAGAACTCTGGGTCTTGTCCTATCACGATGCCCAAGCCTCGTTTTCGTACTGCTCACACCAACGCGCCACCCTGCACCAATCGTCATGGCACCTTGTGGGTTTGCCGGTGCGTACCTCTAGCTCCAATCCGGTCTTATCAGACATAAATTGCTCTGCCTCCGCTGTAGAGCCAAATACTCGCAAGGCTCGTTTGTTGCCCTTCTTCTTTACCGCAAATGCATCATCCTTTTTCCATCGCTCCTCATCGGAGCATTCTGGTAGGAAGTCTCCGGTCAGGTTCTGGAACTCTGCGTGTTGATGCAGTCTCACCCTGCTCCTAACGTAATCGTCGCGCTCTTCCTGCGACCACAGGGGGATGTCTACAATAGTGATGGGGGCGTCAGGGTAGCCCTCGTCATTGGCCTTTGATCTCTGCCAATCCCTGAGCACGGCTACAATCTGAAGGCTGTCTACAACGGTGTCACTATTTTGCTCAATCAGCCAAGCATAGAAATTCAACTGCTTATGCCAATCGCTCTTGCCGTAGATGACACTCCAGACACTCGTACACTTGTAGTCAAGTACCGTTACGGTGCCGTTAGCCTCTGACCTTTGAAGGTCAATCGCCCCTGATATTGTCCAACCGTCCACCTCAGCGTAGAGGCGCTCCTCAGCCACATAGCCTTCAGCCTGATGCTCTTCAAACATCTTATGCACGCTTGTGCCCAGAACACTCCACAGCATCTCAGAGGCGTCCTCCGTGATCTCATCCTTGTGCTGTCGCCTAAGAATGCGCACACGCGGGGAGTCAATAAGCTCCGTTACGCTCCGGTTGCTGTGCCCCTTGCTGTAGTCACTGTGTGTCAGTGCCTTAAAGATAGGGTCAGGCAGTTTATGGACGTTTGTGACTTTCACGATACCTTAAAGACCCTCATTATGGACTCACCAGTTTCGCCGTCCTTGTCCCGAATACAGCTAAAACGGGATGTCGAGGTGCGTTGCCAGCGGGAAATCCTCTGTCTCAACGCCCTTACCTCTGTCGCATCGCCTGCGTTGATCGGGGCTTTGAACGAATCCCCGACTTCCATCTCCGTCAGGGGAAGATCGGGTATCTTGGTTCGTTTCGGCATCGGAATGTGCTTGTCTATCGAAATACTCATAAGTGGCCTCCTCAGCCAATTGAAGTTCTATTATGTAACGTCCCATTTTTGACATGTGATATGATCTCTCCACAGGGACAACGAATCATATCGAAGGCCGTGAGCCATGTCAAATGTAAGTATGACGATTCTGGGGGAGCCGTGTAGCAAGGCCAATAGCCGTAGACTTGTTACCAGTAAGACTGGGCGACCATTGTTCATCAAGTCTCAGAAGGCGCTGGACTACGTCAAATCGTTTGAAAAGCAGTGCAAAAAACTTGACCCCCTGTTGCTTGAGGATGTCGCCGTCACGATAAAAATTTACTACGCCAGCCGCCGACCTGACCTTGACGAGTCGTTAATTCTGGACTGCATGGAAGGGCTGGTGTATAAGAATGATAGGCAGGTGAAAGTCAAGCACGTTTACTGGGGAGGCGTGGACAAAGAAAGCCCACGTTCAGAAATCATTGTCCGAAATTTACAAGACAGTTTACACGAAGGTGATACAGCAGGCGATTAAAGACCTAGTCTGCAACCACATCAATGATCGTGAAGCCGCCACTAAGTATCTGAACTCTAAAGTGTTTATCAGTCACTGCGACATCGCAGGCTACCCTGCTGGGTTGCGTGACACCCTCAACGAAATGTTGCTCTTGAGCCGGCCACAGCAGAAAGTTGTTGTGGAGTTGGTGATGGAGGAGCTTGCCAAAAAAAAGCCCCTGCGGGAGGGGCTGAATATCGAAGGAGTTAACATGAACTAGGAATGTCCTAGCCAGTAACGTCCTATATTTAATAAATAGGATGTTACCAGTGACTCAGGACGTTCCTAAGTGAACTTAAATATCAGAAAAAAAGGAGGATGTCAACACATGGACTTGCGGGAGTTCGTTCTATCACACCACACCAGCACACGGGCCAGATGCCCAGATTGCTCAGATCAAAGAAAAAAGAAAAGCATCAAGACGCTTTCCATAACCATAAATCCAGACCAAGCACTGTATTACTGTCACCACTGCGGATTGTCTGGCGCCTATAAAATCAAGAAGTACTACGAGGATTATATGAATGCACCAAAGAAAGTCACCAAGATACCCACACAACTAAACTCTAACGTCAACCTAATAAAAGATTTTTTCGCTGGGCGCGGCGTTGTTCTAGATGATATTAACAAGTTACCAACAATGACCACTGGCCTCAAATGGTTCGGCGGTGAAGAAAAAATGGCAGTTGGTTTCGTGTATGGATCACGGGAAGAGCCACAGGCAATTAAGTGGCGCTCCATTGATGGCAAGTCGTTCACATGTGACGGGGCACCTCAAAGCTTTTATGGCATGGAGAATGTCGATGAGGGCGACGAAGACTTGATTATCGTAGAGGGTGAGTGTGATGTGATTGCGCTTTACTCGCTCGACCCACCCATCAGGGCGGTTTCAGCCCCCAACGGGGCACCTATGAAGGTTTCCAACAACCTTGTGTCGCCAGAAGAAGACAAGAAGTTTGCGTTTGTCTGGAACGAGCGACAGCACATAGAAACGGCAAAGCGCGTTGTACTTGCCACTGACGCCGACGAGGCGGGGGAGGCGCTGGCAGAAGAGATCGCCCGCAGAGTTGGGCGTGCCAAATGCTGGAGAGTCAAGTTCCCCGAGGGCACCAAGGACGCCAACGATGCTGTTAACAAGTTAGGTGGCCCCGAGACTCGCCGGATATTTGACAAAGCGGAGCCGTTCCCACTAGATGGGGTATATGGCGCGTCGAGCTATCTGGATTCTGTAAAGGAGCTTTACAAAGAAGGGCACGGGGGCGGGGCATCGACAGGGTTCGACAGTGTTGATGAGCTGTTCACCATTGCCGAGGGTCAGCTATCCATCGTCACAGGGCTACCGTCCAGCGGCAAAAGCGAGTTCATAGATCAGTTGATGATGAATCTGGCCCAGAAAGAATCTTGGAAGTTTGCGGTGTGTAGCTTTGAGAATCCGCCAAGCATGCACATTGCCAAGATGTGTGAGCGTTACACGGGGCGTCCGTTCTACAAAGGCCCAAACGAGCGGATGAACGAGTCTGAGTTGGAGGAAGCGATAGACTTTATCAATGAGCACTTTGTGTTCTTGGAGAGTCAGGACGGCGGCATGTCCACCATTGACAGCATCATTGAGCGGACAAAGCAGGCTGTCATGCGGTTGGGTATACGGGGTCTTATCATAGACCCGTACAACTTTATTGAGCACGCATCCAATGAGTCTGAGCACGCCAGCATCAATCAGATGTTGACCCGCATCACGGCGTTTGCAAAAAGCCACCGCATCCATGTCTGGGTTGTGGCGCACCCCCAGAAGATACATCCACGGGAGGACGGCTCATATCCGGTTCCCAAGGGCATGTCGATTAGCGGATCGGCGGCATGGTTTGCCAAGGCCGACTTGGGCATCACGGTCAATCGGCTAGATGATTGCGTGGAGATACATTGTTGGAAGTCCAGATTCAAGTGGGTCGGCCAGCAGGGCGTGGCAACTCTTGGCTATAACATGTTAAACGGAAGATACGAGGAGCAGGTACGGCCACGGGCGCTTCCATCTGCAAGTTCTGCGCGTGGGCGAGATTGGATGGATTGGGATGACCTCTAAATACTCTGATCTGGGAAGCCCAGAGGTACATCAACGCCACTCAGTAATGGTAGAGGGGGGCACTGTCCCCCGCGCAAAGGTCATGGATCAGACCCTTATCGACAGGTATCTGATGGATGGGTTGCTGACATTGCAGGAGCATCAGGCGGGTGAGTATGTGATGGGTCAGGCGTTGAAGGCCGGACTCTACACAAAGCCCCTCAACTACGAGGCCGGTGGCGGGGAGGCCAACCCAGATTCTGTGGCGTCAGAAGCCCTGATGAGATACGGGAGAACCCTCGACCTTGTGGGCAGGCGGTTTGGGCCATATGCCAAGTATTTGGTGGAGGAGGTTGTCATCCACGGCTGGGACATCTCTGACAACTCAGATAGGCTGAAGGGGCTGAAAAAGTCCTTGGGATGGATCAGTGAGCGTAGGATGATGGGCGGCAAAAACCCACTGAGGCACATGTCGAAAAGCTAGGGCATGTCGCTTGTCCACAGTAGTGTCGATAGCTGGCGCTGGCAAACGCGATGTGCATTTGCTTCAACGGTATGAATTATTACACCGATTACTGAAAACACGTTACCAGAAGCCGTCCGGGAAATGCTTCGAGGTCCGGGAAGTCTTCGATCATCTGTTGTTAACAAGTTGTCAGTAATGAGTGCTCAGGAAACTACGGAAACTGCGGAAACTACATTTGTTTCGGAACAGCCGTGAAAACTACAAAAACTGCGGTAAGTGAAAAACTGTAAAAACTGGTCAAACCCAATGTTTATGCGGGTCGTCGGTGATCAAACCTATTGTAAACAAGTTATCAGCAGGCTTGTTGTTTTAACCTGCGGTACATACATTTGTTTCGGAAGGGCCGTGGATGAACAGATGCATATTCTCACATGAGGGCGGGGATACATCTGTTCTATCGACGCCACGGCACGCCGTGTAGGAGTCCCCCGCCAAATTGAGTTTACTGTTTTTTGGGGCGAGAGGGGGAGCGAATTATTTCCAGAACTTTGGGGGTGCGTATGCCCCCCCTCAGTTGTTCTAGCTTGACGATAGTGAGGTCAGGAAGAATTGCTACATCTTTTTCCCAGACTTCCGCCATCGTTTCTGCTTGTTTAATTGCGGCAAGGGCGTCATCACTTAGACAGGGCAACACGTTTAGCCTCGTCCACCTGCAAGGGCGTGAGCCGCTCTGCTAGGCTTTCTGCAATCTCTGCGGCTTTATGAGCAAGTTCATCTGTCGATACTTTCAGAGCCAGAACTAGCGCCATCACAAGTGCATCGTAATCGTCCATCATGCTAACAGTGCCCCCAAGACAAGTATGAAGGTGGCGATGGAGAACACTGCACTGGTAATTGCGGCTGTGCCAGTTATACCCAGCGTTGTCTGCTTATCCTGCGCGGGGGCAGGGGCTGGTGCATTTACGGGCATCTTGTCGGCAGGAACATTCCTGACCGCCTTGATGTAATCTCTTTTGTGCTTCATGCCCTGATAATGAACGTGCGCGGCCTTACTGCCATAGATTTGGTTAAACACTGAAGACGTAGTTCTGCCGTCCATTCTTTCGGCAATCTCTTTGGGTTTGAGGCCCTGTTGGATCAGGGCTAGCAAAAGAACTCTTTCGTTTTGCGTCCATCTTTTCATGGTGTTACTCCTCACAGTTAATGTTGCGATTGAAGTCCGGCCAAACATTGCTCCTGACAAGTTCACAGTAATGATCGGCTTGAGCCATTTCGTGCTCGTAGTCCCCATTACCCGTGATGCCTAGCGCCATCACAATCAGCGCGATAAATAACCCAGCTCTCATGCTTCCCCCTCCAGTGGCTCAACGAGCCGGTAAATGTTGCCTTCGTATGTGACTTGCTTGTCGCCCACAAAACAGGGCTTCACAAAAATCTGCTTTTGATACTGCGGGTGGTGACGAAACCGTGGGTCTCGCAGTGTTTTCCAGTAGCCTCGCCGCTTGTGTGGCTTTGGGCTAGCGTGCGCACCTGTAAACTCCGTTTTCTCTGTCGGCATCCGATCGAGTAGCAAGACATGAGGCCCACTTGACTTGGCCCACGGGCGCTTGCGGTTGATTGGGTTTCGCTTTGCTTTTGCCAACTTGTCAGGAGTAGGGGTTACCTCGACGACATGCTTGTCGCCGTACTTGATATAAGCCATCAGCCTACGAATAAACAAAAACCAGTTACGCGCCTGATTGGTAATACCGCTCATATACTTGTCGAACCCGCCTTCGACGGCATAGGCGCTATCAACCAGACTTTGATACCACGTTCTCATATATTTTTCGTACTCAGGGTCCATCACCATGTCTATCTTTTCATCATTTGATTTTGCCCAGCCCTCCCAGATTACAATCTGTCTTGGAGCCTCTGGGTATTCGATAAGCAATAAAATTGAATCGGAAAAGTTCGTGCCGTCGTGAAACGCCTTGACAACGCCCCAATAATTGGCAGGCACCGTCTGGACAGAGGAGTCTGGCATTTCTAGCTGTACCTCCGTTCTGGCTGACAATACAAACTCGTCATATACAAGCTCCGTTCTCATCGCATCGTCGGGCTTATCAAGCAAATAATCATCAGCCGCAAACTCAAAGTCTTCCATGTCCTTGTAAGCCATGTAAAAAAATGGCAACTCATAAACTCTTTCGAGCGTCATAGCTTTAGATTCAAAAACCTTGTGCTTAATAAACCGGCGAATCAAGTCAGAGTCTGGGCGCTTCATTGCATCCACCCCCCATCATCGTTGATGTAGCAACCGCCCATCACGATACCGTTCTCGTTTATGATGTCGGCCTCGCCCTCCGACAGCACCACGCTGGCGTCAAAGCCCAGTTTGCTGGCGGTTACCCGCATGGCGTTCTCTGACCTCAGCACGGTATCGGGCACTGTGCCGACTTGCCAGACAGTGAAGGTTGATTCTGGCGCGTCTTCCGCGCTGGGGCAGTTGGGGTGGTGACCCCCAGACCTAAGACATTCGTTGCAATATGACATAAAGCATCCTCCTACAGATGTATTGTCGATGATAACAGGTTTCGGCAGTGTTGTCTACTCGCCGTCGTATGATGAGTGTCGTACCCAGAGCCGTTGCCACTTGTTTTCGCCTGAGTCAGATCGTGTTTTGATGTGCGCGTCCACCGGCTCTGCATCGAACATGTCCATCTGCCAATCAGGGTATCCGATAGCGCCCCCTGCAACTTCCTCTTCCGCAATTTCAACGGCTTCCGTAGTGCTATCGGCTTCCACGTAAATGTTCCACCTGACCAGCACGGCGACCCCAACTTTGTACTGATTCATTTTTGATCCTCCAGAGCATGTTGCTTGTCCATAGTAGGTGGCTGGCGCTCCAGCCATCTCCACCAATCGTCGAATATCCGCACGCACTCTGCTTTCGGGGTGCCGAACTTCTCATGTAGCAGGCTGGGCGCTTCGATCATGTTCATGAATCCAGCGTCCCGCCACTCAGTGAGTAGCTCAAAAAATTCCTGATCTGTCTGTGGTTTTTCCATGTGATATGTCTCCCGCTGGCGCCCTGATTTCTGGACTCAGCTTCTTATTAACGCGTTAACAGTAGGTGTGATAGAAAAGATAATCCTGACCCTTCCGCTGTTTCTATCCCCGTTTCGATTTGAAGTGACGCATGTATCGCTCTTCAGTCAGCTTGACCTTGGAGTTCGAGCCATCCGCGTACATGATGTGCATCCATTTCCTGCCCCGCTTGGTGATAGCGGCGGCTCTCCAGCCGCCCCTCGACCCGTAGTACCACACCGGCTCCCACCCACGGTTCAGTGCCTTGCGGTAGGTCAGCTTCATGCGGCCTCCAGCAGATCAGCGGCGGTCACCCGCAGGCGCGGCCTAGCCTTCTCTGGCGCCTGACACAAGTGGCAGGAGCAGTTGCGGAGATTGTCGGCCATGCGTGGGGCCAGCCACTCTATATCGCTGGACTCCATCATTGAGTTTTGACGCAGTACCCGCTTGGCTTTTGCCAGTGCCCGTTCACGCTGGGCGATTCGATAGTTTCTAGTGCGTTGCATTGTGATCCCTCCTACAGGGTTAACTTGTTAATGAAAGGGGGCGGTGCCCCCGTTACGCCGCCTCTGCGACAATGTGGTCCACACCCACCCGCTTCATCTGGCGGCTGGTGTAGGTGTCTGGCGTGCGGTCCAGCACTACCAGCAGGTTCTCCGCACCAGCGAGGCGCTCCCAGTCTGAGTCCATTAGCTCGCCGTCAGTGAAGACCATGACCAAGTCAGTCTCCACGCCGTTCTGCTCCAGCCAGTCCAGACCCTCTGACATGCGCGTACCACCGCACTTGTAGGGCATGGGCAGGTTCAGTAGCTCGTCACTGGAGAATGCCTCATCAACGCGCTGTACCGTGTGATTAGTCCACAGGACCATCACGCCCTCAGTCGGGTTGATGGCGTCCTGTATCGCGGCCAGTTCGTTGCGGTAGGCGTGGAAGGGCGAGTCATAGACCGAACCCGATATGTCGCTGATCACGGCCAGCCTGCGGAACTCCCCGATGGTAGAGGGGCTGATCACCCCAAGGGTGGCGTACCGCCGCACGTTGATACGTGACAGGCTGGTCTTCTCGCCCTTGCCGATCTTGGTCACCCAGTCCGCAAGCTCGACGTTCCAGTCGATATCAGACCGCTTGTCGGAGGTGTGGCGGGTGCCCTCGCCCCTGATGTTCTCAGGGATGGCGTCGATGTCCGCGCCCTCCTCGCCCATCTGATCAATGGCACGGTCAATGGCCTGCTCAATATCGTGGATGTCCTCAGCCTCAGCCTCAGCCTGCTCTTCGGGGGTGCCCTCATACTCAGGCTCAAGGTGATAATCGTGGCCCGCAGGCGCAGGAAGACTACCCTCTGACATGTTATCAGTAGCATTGTCATCCGCCGCGCTGTCGCCAGAGTCGGCATCTTGATCATCACCCGCAGGCGTGGGAGTGCTGGGGTCACCGGCCTGCACGTCTTCGCTGTCGCCATCAGGGTCAGGCTGGCCTTGGGGGGCATCGCCAGTCTCAGGTTCCGGCTTGTCACGGTACAGGTCAGCGTAGACCGAATCCACAACGTCATCGCGCTGATACTTGTCTGAGTAGAGACCCTCAGGGATCGGCTCAAACCCCATCGCGACGAGGTCAGCGTTGATCACATAGTCGCCTGCCACATTGTAAAGGTGGCCGTCCCACTTCATGTCATGGCTGAAGAACCCGCGCTTGCGGTACGCCTTGCCGCGCTGAGGGTGTCGGAAGATGATGTGCGACACCTCATGGGCCAGCAGGAATGCACGCTGACCGTCAGTCGGCAATGAGCGCCAGAAGTCGGGGTTGATGTAGACATAGACCCCGTCAGTGGCGGCAGTCGGTACAGCGTAGGTCCAGATGATCTCAGTGCCCAGCAGGGTGGAGTGGTGAATGGCGCCCTTGGTCTGGAGGATAATCATGGCCGCAACGAAAGCTCTGGTGCGGCTGAGGTCATCGGTGGACTCGAAAAGCTTACGCGCTCTCATTGGTCATCTCCTGCGGCCAGCGGAAGGAATTCGCTGAACTTCACCATGAATGCGTTGGTGACATCGGAGCCGGTGGTCCAGCCCTCAGCGGCGAATCGGCGAATCAGCTTGGCACCCAGCGACACCTGCAATTCGGGACGCAGTCGCACGATGTAGAGCATCGCGTTGTCGGCGTCAGCCGCGCTATCCACCGCGTTCATGGCGCGGTTAGCGGCCAGCAGTTGGAAGCCGGTGTTGTCGGGGACCATTGCGTTCATCGGGTCCGCGATGATCTCACTGCCCATCGGCACCTCATTGGCGGTGCGGATGTACTCACCGATCTGTTGGGCTGAGTCCTCGCCAATGTTCATTGCCAGCAGGCTCTGGATGTGGCTGGGGATGGTCTCGCCGTCAAACTCAGGGGAGGCCATGAATGCGTCGAGGTGACGCCCTGCCGCAACCGCAGATCGTGGGGTGAAGTAGGGGCCATAGAATGAGGGCACCGAATCGGCAAATTCAGAGTGCGGCATACCCGACTCGACAAACCCGATGATCACTGGGTTGACCTTGTCAGATGCCCACTGGACCCAGCCCACGGTGTCTCTTAACAAGTTAGCAAGAAGGGCGCGTCCCGTGATCAGGTGGGTGGGGAGCCGCTTGGAGCCAGCCTTGTCCTCGACACGGTTACCCGTGAAGACCACAACCCAGCCCTGCGGCAGTTCCCAGTCGCCCACCTTGTGCTCAGAGCGGTTCAAGGTGTCGCCCACTGACCCCATGACATCGGTGCCAGCCTGCGCGAGTTCATCCAAGATGACCACACCGTACTGCTTGCCAGTGGCCTCAATGCGAACCAGTAGGGACGGCTTGGTTTTGATGGTGGCGTAGGTGCCATCGGCCAGCTTGCTGGGGATGGTCAGCCCGTTGACTGCGGCTGAGTCCTCTGCCTGACCCACCTTCTCCACGATGACGCCGACATCATCAGTCTGCACGCCGTAGTGGTTGGCGATGTGCTCGACAAAACGGGTCTGGAAATACATGGTCTTGCCCATAGCAGGGGCGCCCAGAATGCCCAGTGCTTGAAACCCGCCCTCAGCGGCCAACATGTAGGGGATCGACTTGTCCAGATCCCGCAGTGTGGTGTTAATGATTTTGCTATTGCTCATAGTAAATGCCCTCCTACAGGCTCAGTCTTCGAGATCTATCAGTCCACCCAGTACCGCCTGCCCCTGCTGAGTCGTGATAGGTGACGCGGTGGGGGGTGCAGATTGGATGTGCTTAATGGATTTGGTTGCCATCTGCGCGGCGCGGACTGCGGCTTCGCGGACGGTGCTGTTGTGTTTAACTTGTTCAGAGTTGGAGCTGGTGATCTTGTCATCGATGACATCCAATACCTGCAACACGGCGGGGTTGTTGTCATATGATGTGGTGAAGTCGCGCAGATTGCGGGAGGCCAGACGGGCCTTCTCAATTAGCGAGTCGTGGATGCGCGGGTCTGTCTTGGATAGTCGGGTCTCCACGTTCTCCACGGCCCTGAGAAGATCCTTCAGAGCGCCCTGCTTGGCTATCTCAGCCTGCTCAATGAGCACGCGGTTGGTATCCTCAGCGATCTGAGCGGCCAGCCCAGCGGGCAGGCTCATGCCTTCTAGGTCCGCAGGTCTGATCTGCTGGGGCACGCCCACCTTGATATAGGCGCTCTCGCGCACCTTGTCGGGGTGGGGGATCTTGATCTGGCTCTCGCCCATGTCGGCGACACCATCGGTGCTGTTGTAGTACGCTTCATAGCGGGGCATGAACTCGCCCAGCGCGTTCTCCACTGCGGTGGTCATCTCATGGTACTTCGCGAGATGGTCAGGGGTGCGGGTGCTGGTGATGATGCGGTGCCCACGGGTGTAGGGCAGGGTCTCGCCGTAGGTGTAGGTGCGGGCATAGCCCACCTGCCGGTTGATCAGCTCCCCTGCCAGATCAGTGAGGGCACCCAACGCACCCACGGTGCCGCCAGAGCGCACAGACCTTCCCAGCCTGAGCGCGTCTTTGACTGCGTCAGCACCCTTGGAGGTCTTCACCTCCAGAGAGATGCGGCCCATGCTGAGGGGTAGTATCAGCATGTTGTTAGCAAGCCGCTTGATGTATACGTGCTCGCTCACTGTGACACCTCCCGTACAATGCGGGTTGCCTCAGCCAGCAGAGCAGTCTGCTCAGAACTCAGAAAGCAGACAGCGAAAGGGTGCTTGTTCTCATAAGAGACAAGGCGCTTGGCATCGCGCAGGGAGCGCGTGGCGGTGAATGCGTCGAGTAGCTTTTGCATGTAATCCCTCCTACAGGATAAAAATTCAATATGTAAGTTACATTGCGAATACTACGCTACTGACAACATGTCGTACAGTAGAACCAGTGTGAAATAATACCACTGAAGTCTTGGTGCCTTTTATATACCTGTCGCAATGCATACCTAGAATCTACTTTAAGTTTGGCTTGTAAGCGTTTTTTTGGGACGATTTTTAGGTGCGTTTCAGAGCATTTAATTGCAGTAGAACATGCCCTCAGAGGCTCTGTATGGCTCTGTGAGACACGATCTTTTTAGCTATACCTAGACATTGCTTTTTATATCGTTTGATACAGGGCCATTTAGACCCCTTAGAGGCGATGTTTTTTCGAGGCCATAAATGACCTTTTTTTCACTTAGGGGCTACAGTTAAAGTAATTTCTAGGTTACGATCCGTAGACCCCTTGCACGCAACAAGTTCTCAGGAGCAGACCATGTCCGATGACAAACCCCTCACGTCAGCCCAGCTTCACTACTGCCGCGCGTGGGCAAGCGGTTTGACACAAAGTGCGGCGTTCCGCGAGGCGTACCAATTAGGGCCAGACATCAAGGCCAAGACGGTCCATGAAAAGGCCAGCAGGCTCTCTGCCAACCCCAAGGTTAGGGCAAGGTATGAGCAGCTCATACGCGCTAGGGAAGCCGGTATGGTTGCTTCTGCGCTCTCAGACCGTGAGATGGTCAGGAAGCACTTGCGGGATCTCGCGCTCACGGCTAGCCCTCAGGACAGTGGCCGGCTCCGTGCTCTGGAGCTACTGGGCCGTGCATCCGGTGCCTTTGTGGAACTGACTGCGGAGGTCGATGTCCGGTCATCGGCTGACCTGCTCGCTGAGCTGGACGCCATGCTCGACTCAGCGGCTCCTGATGACACGTTAACAGAAGATTTCCCAGATCCGCCAGATACTATGGACATCCACTGAAGCGACCCCCACCCCCCCCTAGAGCTAAGGCCATGTCGCTTCTATATACATAGTGATCCGCTCAAAAAATGAGCAAATTTTGAAGTCTGTCACACTGTATTAGTGTCTTACAGGGGGGATTTTTGCTAAAAAACGCCCTAGGAGTCCCTATGCGGAAAAATTTTTGCAAAAAAATCGAAAAAAAGCCGTCTTACAGTAGACATGTTACTGTCAAGGGGCTATATTCTCTACAATCCGGGGGTAAATCTACCTAGGAATGTCCCAGTTCTGAGTAATCAAGCGTTCTAGGACGGACTTCTCTCAGTAAATTCCTAATTTTTGTTTTATAGGACGGTTTTAGTGCTGTTGCTTTCCTATGCTTGGGATATTCCTAGTGGGAAACCCCTTTTTGCGCCCATAGCGGAGAATGTTTATGGCTAACTCAGCCGCAGACGTAGTTAAAATCTTTCAACAGCGTCTTGGTGGACTACCCAAGCCCGAAAACCTTATATTTTGGGCAAGTCAAGACCTGACTCTGGAAGAGCTTGATGCTCAAATAGCTGGCTCTCAAGAGGGGATTGCGTATGCAGAAACTGGAGAGGTAAACCCAGCAAGGGCGGCAGTGACAATGGACACGCCGTCTGAAACCACAGCCGGTGCAGATACAGGCTCAACCCAGACGCAAGCAGTTACAGCGGCTGATGTACAGCAGATATATCAGGACGAGCTAGGCAGGGGCGGCGCAGACAACTTCATTCAGGGCTGGGTTGACTCAGGCATGAGTCTTGCCGATATACGTCAGGCGGTCAACGAATCCGCAGAAGGCCAGAATTACGACACATATGGTCTTGCCGCGAGCTTGGACAATCCCGGCGTTCTTCCAACAGGAGACGCCACTGTTGATGCTGGCGGCACAACCGGACAGCAGGGCAACTTTAACCCCCTGATACAACAGTATTACCAAGAATTGTTCAATCGTCAGGCGCAACAACCGGGGCTTGATTACTTTGCAGGACGCTTAGGGTCAGGCGACCTGACAGATGCCACTTTAAGAGATGCCATCATCGCTGGCGCTCAAGGCACTGACAGGTCTTACTACGATGCCTCTCAGTCAGGTGGCCCCGTATTTGACGCGACACAGGCGTTGTTTGGCAGAAGACCTGCAAGGGGAAGATTCAACCCAGAGACAGGCCAACTTGAAGGCGGCTTTGGTCAGTACAGAAGCCAGCTTGACGCAGGAAACCTGACACCGGAACAGCTTAGAGGCAGGCTCGTTCAGTCTGCGTACAGGCGTGGCGATGGCGGAGGTCAGAGTAACGACTATCAGGCGTACCTAGATTCTCTGGGCATAGACCGATCAGGCACCCCATTCCTACAGGACGATGGCACCTACGCCAACATCGCATATGGTGCTGATACAAGCCAGTATCAGCCAGACACCGGAATGCCTCCTCCACCCCCCGGAGGCGATGCACCACCTCCACCGGGAGGCGGCGGGATGCCACCTATGCCGCCCGGATTCCCCGGAGGAGGGTTCCCCGGAAAGGGCGGCAGGATTCCCGGCCAATACATCACCGGCAATCAGCTTTACTCTGGACTGCCGTATGGCATGACACAGCCAATGGGTATGATGAATTTCATGCAACCCATGATGCAACCAACAATATACCAACCGCCGCAGATGTCTCAACAATATATGCCTAACCGTGGTTTGATGTCTGGATACTCCACGGGCTTTGGCCCTTATGGCGGATATCAGCGTCCTAGGTTTGGTGGCGGCAAAGGCGGAAGGATGCGACCAATGGGAGGCGGCAAAGGCGGTTTTGGAGGCGGGTTCGGCTACTAAAATGCGCCGTAACTACCGCAAGGAATACGACAACTACCAATCCAGCCCAAAACAGCGCCGAAACAATGACAAGCGAAAAGCCGCTAGGCGTTTAATGGAGAAGGAAGGCAAGGTCAAGAAGGGTGACGGCAAGGACGTAGGTCACAAGAAGCCACTGGCAAAGGGCGGCTCTAACAAAAAGAGCAACCTGAAGGTGGCATCTAAATCAAAGAACAGGTCATTCAAGCGCACTAAAACAGCACGGATGGCGTAATGTCAGACCTAATCACGCCCGATTTAGCCAAAAAGCTAAAGGGCGCACCTCCGGAGATGAGGCTTAAAGCGGCAGAGCTTTTAGAAAAAGCCAAGCAAGCGGAAGAAATTGAGAAGGCTCAAAACACTTACATGGGTTTTGTGAAGCATGTGTGGCCCGCATTTATTGAAGGCAGACACCACAAGATCATGGCAGAGGCGTTTGAGCGCATTGCCAGAGGCGAACTGAAGCGCCTGATCGTAAACATGCCGCCACGGCACACCAAGTCAGAGTTTGCCTCTTTCTTGTTGCCAGCGTGGTTTTTGGGCCAGATGCCTGAGAAAAAGATTATCCAGACGGCGCACACCGCTGAATTGTCAGTGGGCTTTGGCCGAAAGGTCAGAAACCTTGTGGATTCGGATGACTTCAAGAAGGTCTTTCCCAATCTACAGCTAAGGGCAGACTCCAAAGCGGCGGGACGATGGAGCACCAACAAGAACGGCGAATACTTCGCTATCGGTGTTGGCGGTGCGGTAACAGGTAAAGGTGCCGACCTTTTGATCATTGACGACCCTCACTCAGAACAAGAGGGCCAGTCAGCAGACCCATCTGTGTTTGACCGGACCTATGACTGGTACACATCTGGGCCTCGACAGCGTCTCCAGCCGGGAGGCGCTATCGTTATTGTGATGACACGCTGGCACATGCGTGATCTGACCGGCAAGATCATTAAGTCTTCTGCTCAACGGGTTGGTTCCGATGAGTGGGAGCTAATAGAGTTTCCAGCCATCATGCCATCAGGAAAACCCCTGTGGCCTGAGTTCTGGAGCCAAACGGAGCTTGAGGCTCTGCGGAGCGAACTGCCCTCCCCCAAGTGGAACGCGCAGTACCAGCAAAACCCAACCGCCGAAGAAGGCGCACTGATCAAGAGAGAATGGTGGAAAAGGTGGGAGCCTGACTATCCGCCGCAATGTGATTTCGTGATTCAGTCATGGGACACAGCTTTCTTGAAAACCCAACGGGCAGACTATTCTGCCTGCACAACGTGGGGCGTGTTTTATCACCCCGACGATGACGGCTTATCACAGCCGAATATCATCCTATTGGATGCCTACAAAGAACGTCTGGAGTTCCCGGAGCTGAAGAAAACGGCTTACGAGATGTGGAGCGAGATGCAACCAGACGCATTTATCGTGGAAGGAAAGGCGGCAGGGATGCCGCTTATATTTGAACTACGGGCGATGGGGATTCCGGTTTCGGAATACACCCCCTCGCGTGGTAACGACAAGATAGCAAGGGTTAACGCTGTTGCTGACTTGTTTGCCTCTGGCAACGTATGGGCGCCAGAGACACGATTCGCTGAAGAGGTCATTGAGGAATTTGCCGCGTTCCCTGCTGGGGAGCACGACGACCTTGTGGACTCTTCAACGCAAGCACTTCTCCGTTTCAGGCAGGGCGGCTTTGTATCGCTTCACACTGACGAGGAAGATGACTTTGACCCCCACGGGAGGGTGGCAAACTATTACTGACATCAATCGCTGGCACGGCTTTGTTGACAATCTGGAGCGCAAACTGCGCCCGATGTTCAGGCGGCACTCCAAGCTAGGAGGACCAGCCTATTTCGACAACAAAGACTTTTCGATTGCCCACAAGCTGGAAGAAAACTACTTCGTGATACGCGGAGAGTTCGATCAGGTAAGACAGCGGTTGCAGGATTTTCCGTTATTCCAAGATATAAGTCCCGAGCAGACCTATATATCGGATGACGATAAGTGGAGGATGTTCTTCCTCAAGGCGAACAACATGCGCTTTGAAAAGAACTGCGAGATGTTTCCCAAGACGATGGCGGTTGTCGATAGCGACAAAAGCATCGTTTCGGCCTACTTTTCCATCCTCGACTCAAACAAGATGCTTGTACCCCATGAGGGGCCGTGGTCTGGGGTGCTGAGAATGCACCTTGGTGTAGATATACCCACAGACGGAAAGGGATGTGTGCTGTCTGTGATGGGCAAGGAGTATCGCTGGAAGACCGGCAAGGTCGTTATATTCGACGATACCTACGAGCATTTTGCGATCAACCTGACAGACAACATCAGGGTGGTCTTGTTTATGGATTATCTTAGGCCACTACCGTTGCCTCTGCATTGGTTGAACAAGTTTTGCATCTACATAGGGCGATTCTTGCCGTACTACAAAGTACCGATCCAGCGGCATAAGGCGTGGGAACAGAGGTTTTACGGAGAAGATGGCATTCCTGCAAAGCAACATTCCGCACTTTAAGTGCTGGGTAAGACGCGAATACACACACAACCACAGCAAATATCATGGCGAGTTTCTACACGCTATGGCGATTGCAGTAACAACGATGCCCTGTCGGTGTCTCAGTTTCCAGATCATATTCACTGGCGCTGAAACTTACGACAACGATGACCCAAACATTCACGGAGGTGCGATGTGGGCAAGGATGCCCATCACTGCCTTGGTCGGAGACACCCCGTTTGTAGAGTGGCCCGAGCCGATGCCGGTCTACGCGGCCCAGCCGTGGGACTGTTCGTCTAGGGAACACAGTGTTTACGTCCTAGAGAGGGCAACACCGTGTCCTTGGATCGCCAAGATAGACGGGGAGATTTACCCTGCTAAATATATGTTTACGGTGGACTACACAGACAACGAGATCGCTGATGACCCTGCTCAACACAAGCAGAGTCATGTGATGGAGCTTCTGGATGCAGGCCCGTGGACAGGCAATATCGTGGCGCTACCCAACAACCGTGTACGGGTGACACACCCAGCATGGTGGTCAACTGGGGAGGGCGCACCTGATTTTAGGCCGTCACAGCATATTCACTACTCCAAATCGGACTTGGACTACACGCTGGACGTAAACAGAGTATTCGACAACTTATACGCAGGTGAGGACGATGAAGAAACCTAAAGGTATGGCAAACGGCGGCATGATGCGGAAGGTGCCCAAAGGCATGGCAAGCGGCGGCAAGCTGAAGATGGTCACCAATGACAAGGGCCAAGAGGTGCCACATTTTGCCGCAGACGGCCAAGGAAAAATGGCGGGTGGTGGAAAGACAATGGTAGCCAACAAGATGATGCCGAAAGGCTACTTCAAGGGCGGCAGAACCATGAAGAACAAAATGGATACCAAAGGCGGCAAGATGGGTGGCAAAGGCTAAGTGGCAATTGACCGCGTAGCAACACCCTTCAGCCCTCAAGGGGGCGGTGAAGACCTAGAGATCGTGATCGAAAACCCTGAGTCTGTCAGTGTGATGGACGAAGACGGGGGCATGGTTATTGATTTCGACCCGAATATGCCTGCCCTCATGGGTATTGAGCATGGCTCCAATCTAGCGGAGTACATGGACGAGCGGGACTTGGACGGTCTTGCGAGCGAGCTTGTCGGGCAGTTTGACGCTGACCGGATGAGCCGTGCGGACTGGGAAGACTCTTATGTCCGTGGTCTTGACTTGTTAGGACTAAAGTTTGAGGATAGGTCTACACCGTGGGAGGGCGCTTGTGGCGTCTTCCACCCGATGCTTTCTGAAGCGGTCATTCGCTTTCAAGCCCAGACTATACAGGAGATATATCCTGCCAGTGGGCCTGTAAAGACCACTATCGTCGGCAAGATAGATGACGAGAAGACCAAACAGGCACACAGAGTACAGAACTACCTGAACTACCTGATTACCCAGCGTATGACGGAGTACAGGACGGAGACAGAGAAGTTGTTGTTCTCCCTGCCGATTGCAGGCTCCGCATTCCGCAAAGTCTATTTTGACCCAAGTATGGGCAGACCCTGCGCCATGTTTGTGCCAGCAGAGGATTTTGTGGTCAGCTATGGTGCGTCTGACCTGTCAACGTGTGAACGCGCCACCCATGTGATGAAGAAAACTTCCAATGAAATCAGGAAGTTACAAGTTGCTGGGTTTTATTCAGACATAGATTTGCCTGCACCAACACCGGACATTTCTGAGATACAGCAGAAGTATGACCGGATGACGGGAGACTCGGACAACTACGAGCTTGACCATAGGCACACCCTGCTGGAGATGCACGTTGACATCGACCTGCTAGGATTTGAAGACACAGACAAGGGCAAGCCAACAGGCATTGCTCTGCCTTACGTTGTTACCATTGACAAGTCATCACGAACGATCCTGTCGATACGGCGCAACTGGTACGAAGACGATCCCAATAAGATGAAGCGGGATCACTATGTTCATTACCAGTATCTGCCGGGGCTAGGATTCTACGGGTTTGGCTTGGTACACATGATCGGCGGTCTATCCAAGTCGGCAACATCCTTGCTCCGACAGTTGGTAGACGCTGGAACACTTGCCAACCTACCGGGAGGGTTGAAGTCTAGAGGACTCAGAATCAAGGGCGATGACCCTCCCATCATGCCCGGCGAGTTCCGTGACGTAGACGTTCCGGGTGGTGCTATCCGTGACAACATCACCTTCCTGCCATACAAGGAGCCAAGCAACGTCCTATACCAGTTGCTGGGTGATATTGTGAATGAGGGGCGTCGATTCGCGTCAGCGGCAGATGTCAAAGCCTCAGACATCAACGGAGAAGCGCCGGTTGGCACCACACTCGCAGTATTAGAGCGCGAGATGAAGGTTATGAGTGCGGTACAGGCCCGTGTCCATGCCGCTGTCTCCAAGGAACTCAAGATACTGTCAGAGCTTGTCAGGGACTATGGCCCAGAGGTTTATCCCTATGAGGAGGACGATGGGCAGATTGTCCCCACAGACTTTGATGATCGGGTAGACATTATTCCTGTTAGTGATCCCAATGCGGGAACGATGGCGCAAAGGATCATGCAGTATCAGGCGGCGTTGCAGTTGGCGGCTCAAGCACCCCAGATGTATGACATGCCACTGCTTCACCGCCAGATGCTAGACGTTCTGGGCATTCAGGACGCAGACAAGATTGTCCCAACAGAGGACGATATCAAGCCGACAGATCCTGTCACAGAAAATATGAACATCATTACCGGAGAGCCGGTCAAGGCGTTCATTTATCAGGATCACGAAGCGCACATCCAAGTTCACATGGCGGCAATGCAGAATCCCGACATTATGAAGATGGTTGCCAGAGCGCCCAACAAAAAAGCTATAGAGGCCGCTTTTGCCGCGCACATTGCAGAACATGTAGCGTTTCTATACAGGGCCAAGATTGAGAAAGAGCTGGGCGTGGAGCTTCCCGGCCCAGAAGAGAAGCTACCTGAAGATATCGAACTGCGTATATCCAGACTGGCAGTGCCTGCCGCAGAACAGCTTACAGGCAAGGCCCAGATGATGGCGCAAGCAGAGCAAAACGCCAAGCAGTCGCAAGATCCTGTAATTCAGATGCAACAACGAGAGTTGGCGATCAAGGAGCAACAGGCGGCGGCTAAGGCGCAGACCGACATGGCAAAAGTCCAAGTCGATGCACAAAAGGCGGAAGCCAAAACCATGCTTGATCTGGAGAAGATGGATCAAGAGGAACGCTTAGAAAGCGCAAAACTCGCCGCAAAGGTGGCGATGCAAGATTCCAAAGAGGAAACCCAACAAGAGATAGAGGGTTTCAAGGCTGGATTCAGTTTAATCAGGGACACCCTAGATGACGAAAAAGGCAACGAATAACGTCCTACAGGCCATACAAGACGACTTGAGAACCCAGATGAATGAGGTCTCAGATCACATGGCGATAGGTGGTTGCAAGGACATGGATGAGTACTCCCGCAATGTGGGGATTATTCAGGGGTTAGCCTTTGCTGAGAGAACGCTACTAGACCTAGATGAAAGGATAGAGCGCGAGTAATTCGTTACACAAGGTAACGCATGGTGACACCAGACACCTATCTCTGGTGCAGGAACGGACTATGACTGAAGAAGACACACAGGTTGCCAAGCAACTACCCGAACCCAAAGGTTACAAATTACTCATTGCTCTGCCAGAACCCGACGAAAAAACGGAGGGGGGCATCCTCAAAGCAAAAGAAACCCTGCACATAGAAGAGATTGGCTCTGTGTGTGGATTTGTTGTGAAGATGGGCGCTGACGCTTATGGAGATCAGAAGCGGTTTCCAAGCGGCCCGTGGTGCGAGGAAGGTGATTGGGTGCTGATGCGCTCATACAGTGGAACGCGATTCAAGGTTCATGGTAAGGAATTTCGCCTTATCAATGACGATAGCGTTGAAGCAGTAGTTGAAGACCCAAGGGGGATTGTGAAGGTATGAGCGAAGAGCAGATGGAAGAGCAAACCATGTCCACTGAGGACAAGTTTTTCGGTGTCAAGACAACCATTGGCGGTGAAAAAACCGATGTTGATGTCGAAGTTGTAGATGACCGGCCCCCAGAGGATCGTCGCCCTCCGGCCAAGGAAGCCAAGGAGGAGACAGTTGAGTCAGAAGACGAAGAGTTGGAGGGTTACGGAGAAAAAGTCAAAAAACGCATTGCTAAAATGCGCTATCAACAGCATGAAGAGCGTAGGCAACGTGAAGCCGCTGAAAAGATGCGCGAAGAAGCTGTCAGAGTGGCTCAAAAGTATGCGGATGAGAACAAGAAGTATCATGCGATCATCCAAGAAGGCGAGCAGTATCTGGTTCATCAGATTCGAGAGCGAGCTAATTTGGCTCTGGAGCAAGCTAAAGGTCAATATCGCCAAGCATACGAAGAAGGAAATACGGATAAGGTTGTCGAAGCCCAAGAAGCTATGATGAGGGCGCAATCTGAGTTTCAGTCTGCTGACTATCAGATGAACCAGATGAATGCGGAGCGGCAAAGGCAGGTTCAACAGCCACAGCGTTTTCCAGAGCCGCAACCGCCAGTACAACAACCACAGCCACAGGTTCAAGCGCCACCACAGCCAACCGAAAAAGCGGCTAAGTGGGCGCAGGATAATCAGTGGTTCGGTCAGGAAAAAGACATGACTGCTCTGGCGTATGGTATCCATGAGCGGCTTGTCAGGGATGAGGGATATGATCCCAATTCCGACGAATACTTTGAGACTATAGATCGCACAATGCGCTCTAAGTTTCCAGAATACTTTGGTGGTGATGACTCGCAAGAGGTATCTGCCACTAGAAGTCCCCCCGTGGTCACAGCGCCTTCCTCACGGAATAACGGTGCGAAGCCACGCAAGGTGAAGCTGACTCGCACTCAGCTAAGCCTAGCCAAGAGGCTAGGGTTAACACCCGAACAATATGCCAACCAGCTTGTTAAGGAGGCTCAGTAATGGCAGAAGAGCGCATAAACAGGGACGCAGAGTCCAGAGAAGTTGAAACAAGAACCAGCGATTCGTGGCTTCCGGCCTCCGTATTGCCGAACCCCGCTCCGCAAGACGGATGGGTGTTCAGGTGGGTACGCACCAGCACATTGGGCCACGCGGATAACACGAATGTCTCCCAGAAGTTTCGGGAGGGTTGGGTTCCTGTTAAAGCAGAAGATCATCCAGAGCTAGAAGTAATGTCTGATATCGACTCCCGTTTTGCGGGAAACATCGAAATTGGAGGACTTCTCCTATGCAAACAGCCAGAGGCTAATGCAGAGGCGAGGGAAGCCCATTATCAGCAGGTTGCCGATAGCCAGATGGAGTCTGTGGACAACAACTTCTTAAAGCAAAACGATCCCCGAATGCCCGTTCTGAATCCTGAGCGGTCTACTCGGACTACCTTTGGTCGAGGCTGACTCCGGTTTACCGGAGAGCTTTGGCCTTTAATCTAAGTTTGGAGACTTAAAATGGCTACAGCGGCTACTCCGATGGGTGCAGAACCCGTAGGCACTCTTAGTGCTTCTGGTTCTTTCACCGGAAAAGTGCGCCATATCAAGATTGCTAGTGGTTATGCCACGGACATTTTTTATGGCGATTTCGTCAAGCTGGTTGCGGCTGGTACTCTGGAAAAGGCGGCGGTTACTACGTCTGTCGTGGCAGGAACTGTCGGCATCTTTGTCGGCGTTTCCTACACTGATCCCGGTACTGGTCAGTTAACCTTTAACCAATACTTCCCTGCCTCAACAGCGGCAAGTGACATCATGGCTTATGTCGTGGATGACCCCAAGCTGTTGTTCCAGATGCAGGGAGACGAGGCAATTGCTCAGACAGGTCTGGGTAACAACGTCTCGGCTGTCAGCACTGCTGGCTCAACTGCTATCGGTAGGAGCAAGAATGCTCTTGACGGTGGCTCTATCGCAACCACCAACACGCTTCCGCTTCGTATTGTGGACTTCGTGGATGGGCCTAAGAGTACGGTAGGTGATGCTTTCACCGACTGTATTGTGACGTACCTCCCACTTAGCCATGCCTACGAAACCAAGCTGGGCGTTTAAGGAGACTTAGGAAATGGCTATTTCACGCGCACAAATGTTGAAAGAACTGCTCCCCGGTCTGAACGCCTTGTTCGGCTTGGAATACGAGCGGTATGACGACGAACACACGATGATTTACGAAACTGAATCATCTGAGCGTTCGTTTGAGGAAGAGGTAAAGCTGTCCGGCTTCGGTGCCGCACCAGTTAAAGCTGAAGGCGCGGCCATCAGCTATGACTCGGCGCAAGAGTCGTTCACTGCTAGGTATAATCATGAAACGATTGCTCTCGGCTTCTCCATCACAGAAGAAGCAATGGAGGACAATCTATATGACTCATTGTCTGCAAGATATACAAAAGCTCTTGCAAGGGCAATGGCGCATACCAAGCAAGTGAAGTCAGCGAATCCGTTGAATAACGGTTTCAACACCTTCCAATCTGGTGACGGCGTAACGCTGTTCAGCACATCTCACCCTCTGGTAAACGGTGGAACTAACTCCAACCGTCCCACCACTGCGGCTGATTTGAACGAAACCTCACTGGAAGATGCTGTGATTAATATCGCCGCATTTACCGATGAGCGTGGACTGTTGATCGCGGCACGGCCTCGTCGTTTGATTGTTCCCCCCGCACTTCAGTTTGTAGCAACTCGTTTGCTTGAGACTGAAGGTCGAGTCGGAACTTCTGACAACGACATCAACGCCCTTCGCAACAACGGGTCAATCCCAGAAGGCTACTCTGTCAATCACTTCCTGACTGACGTTAATGCCTTCTTCTTGATTACCGATGTACCGAACGGCATGAAGCACTTCGACAGAACAGCGTTGGAGACATCAATGGATGGCGACTTTGATACGGGCAATGTCCGTTACAAAGCCCGTGAAAGATACAGCTTTGGCGTATCTGATCCACTCGGAATTTACGGCTCGCCCGGAACTTCCTAACAGCATGGGGGCTTCGGCCCCCTTTTTCCCTGACTAATTGTTCCATGTGGAACATTAGACTCTAGCCACGACAGGAGAATCACATGGCTACTTCTACTTTTAACGGTCCCGTTCGTTCTGAAAACGGGTTCCAAGACATCACCAAAAATTCCACGACAGGCGCTGTTACTAGCACTATGACGTTGCAGACCTATGAGGCCACGATCACCGTAGCCAATGGGGCAACGACAGGTAAAGAGACTGCGGTTGGAATTCCCGTCAACTTTATCCCTATGGGCGTTACCGTAGCGGTCACCACAGCTTCCACAAACGCTGTAAACCTCAACGACATTGGTACTGACGCAGACACCGATGGTTATGTCGATGGCATCTCTGCCGCGCTGAACACAACCGGATTCAAAGGATTCTTTGGTTGTAACGGCGTTTTAGGTATGTCTGGCTTTACCACTGGCGCAAGCGGTCTAGTTGGCGATGAAGTCGAGCTTGTAGTTTCTGGCGACCCCGGAAGCGACACAGTCATTGTGCTCAAGTTCTTCGGTATCTCTAGTACTTCAGACGCATCATAAACTGACGGGGGCATAGCCCCCTTATCTGGAGGACAAGATGGCTGATGTAGTCACAACCACGATTATTGAAGATGGTCCCCGCACAGCAGTCATGCACTTCACCAATATTAGTGATGGCACAGGTGAAGCTGGAGTGGCTAAGGTGGACGTATCTACGTTGAGTGCAGACCCTGCAAGCAAAGGAGCGTGTACCAGTGTCAACATTGAGTGCATTTGGTATACCACCAAGGGCATGGGGGTGCAGATTTTCTGCGATGCAAGTACCAATGTTCTTGCATGGGAGCTAATCGCTGACTATGGCGATACGCTGGACTTTTCTGAATTTGTAGGTCTACCCAACAATGCCGCCGCTGGTGGCAAGACAGGGGACATTCTTTTTACCACCACAGGCGCGAGTGACACTGACACGTACTCTGTCGTTCTGAAGTTGAAGAAGAATTACGGCTGATGAGAGAGTATTACAAGAAAGGCGGAAAGGCTAAGAAGAAGTCTAAGTCTCGCGTCAACGAGGCTGGAAACTACACTAAGCCCGGACTGCGTAAGCGTATATTCAATCGAATAAAGGCTGGCGGTAAGGGTGGAAAGCCGGGACAGTGGTCTGCTAGAAAAGCGCAAATGACCGCCGCCGCGTACAAAAAAGCTGGGGGAGGATATAAAGACTGATGGCCCTCAAGAAGTCGCAAAAGTCCCTCAAGAACTGGACTAAGCAAAAGTGGCGCACCAAGTCTGGCAAGCCCAGCACCCAAGGCAAGAAAGCCACGGGTGAGCGTTACCTTCCTGAGAAAGCCATCAAGTCTCTTTCCGACAAAGAGTATGCCGCGACCACGCGGAAAAAACGCGCAGATACTAAGAAAGGCAAGCAACATTCAAAGCAACCCAAGAAGGTTGCCAAGAAAACGTCGAGGCATCGAAAGTAATGCGCCTGTATTACAAGTCGGGCGGCAAGGTCAACAAAAAGTCCATGTCGTGCAACAAGCCAAAGCGAACGCCCAGCCACTCCAAGAAGAAGTTTGTGGTCAAGGCGTGTGAGGATGGGAAAGAAAAAATCATCCGCTATGGCGACAAGAACATGAAGATCAAGAAGAGCCAGCCGAAAAGGCGTAAGTCTTTCCGCGCTAGACACAAGTGCGACTCCAAGCCGCCAAGCAAGATGTCTGCTCGCTATTGGTCTTGCAAGAACTGGTGACAATATGCCTATAAGCAGAGCGCAGATGGGCAAGCAGATCAAAAATGCGCCCAAGTCAAAGAAAACCAAAGCGGCTAAATGCAGGAACGGCTTGGCCCGTAAGGGCAGGACTAGAGGAAGGAAGGTCTAATGGCGACTAGCGGAACGACAGCCTTTACTCTTGACTTGTCAGATATATTTGAAGAGGCGTTTGAGCGAGCAGGCTCTGAGCTACGAAGCGGCTATGACTACCGGACAGCACGGCGCAGTCTGGACTTGTTGATGCTGGAGTGGCAGAACCGTGGTCTTAACTTGTGGACAGTAAGAGATGCTACGCAGACGTTGACCGCAGGCACCTCGTCATACGACTTGACCTCGGAGAAGCAGGACATTATTGAGGGTCTGTTGCGGACTGACGCAGGCGACACCTCAAAGCAGTCTGACCTGACCATGCAGAGAATCTCGGTGAGTCAGTATGCCCACCAGACCAACAAGCTGACGCAGGGCAGGCCGCTACAGTATTACGTTGAGCGCAAGCCAGCAGGCTTGACGTTGCATTTTTGGCCTGTGCCAGACGCAACAACCACCTACACGTTTGCGTACTACTACCTAGATAGGATAGAGGACACCGGAAAGCCAGCGTCCAACAACATGGATGTGCCAGCGCGGTATCTGCCGTGCATGGTGGCTGGTCTAGCTTATTACATAGCGAGCAAGAAGCCTGAGTCTATACCGTTGGCACCGGCACTCAGGGAGGTGTACGAGGAGCAATGGAATCTGGCGGCAGATGCATCCAGAGAAAAGGCATCGCTTTACATGGCCCCCGGTGGATATAACAATTTATGAGCAGTTACGCGAAAGGGTCGAAAGCCTTTGGCTTTTGTGACCGGACAGGGTTTAGATACCCGTTGCGTGATCTGGTCAGACAGATTGAGGATGGTCGTTGGAACGGACTTCTGGTAGGCAGGGACGTTGTAGACCAAGACCAGCCACAGCTAAAGCTGGGGGATGTCAATGCAAACGACCCGCAAGCGTTACGATTCCCGCGACCTGACAGCAGTATTGATGAAAGTCGGTCACTGTCTGCGTTCGATCCTGTCGGGGGAGGCAATACGGCGCTTGGAAGCCGCACTGTCGGCCTTGATATGGCGGGTGCTGTTGGGCGCGTAACAGTGGAGACATCCTGATGGCGTTTACCTTTACGACTCTAAAGCAGGCTATTCAGGACTACACGGAGTCAAACGAGACTACGTTTGTCAATAATTTGACAACGATCATTACGCAGGCAGAGGACAAGATTCTCAAGGCCGTGCAACTGCCTGATTTTCGTAAGAATGTATCTGGGTCTGTGGCGAGCGGTAATCAATACTTGATCATGCCTACAGATTTTTTGACACCCTACTCGTTAGCCATCGAAAACTCTGGCTTTGAGTATCTGATGTTCAAGGACGTAAACTTTATACGTCAGGCGTACCCGCTGACAGCAACACAGGGAGCGCCAAAATACTACGGCATCTTCAGCCGCACCGCGTTTATTCTCGGCCCCACCCCCAATTCTGCTTATGACGCAGAACTGCACTACTTTCACAAACCCACCTCAATCACCGCATCTGGAGACGGCACAAGCTGGCTCGGCACCAACGCAGAGTCCACGCTTTTGTATGGCTGTCTTGTTGAGGCGTACACCTTTTTGAAGGGCGACCCTGATTTAATGCAGATGTATACCCAAAGGTATATGGAGGCACTGGCTAATCTGGAGCAGTTGGGCGAAGGCTACAGCACAACAGACAGCTACAGGTCGGGTGAAGTGAGGAAAGCCAGAGCATGATTGGTGTAAGCAGTGGTGTAGAGGTAGGTGGGGTTGCGGTTCACACTACAGAGAACAGGGGGTTTACCCCAGAAGAGATTGCTGAGAGATGCTTAGATAAGATCGTCTCGGTAGCCGATACTGCGTTGCCAGAAGTACAGGCACAGGCGCAGGCATTCAAGGATCACATTAGAGCGGTTCTTGTTTTCTACATGAAAGAGGCCGCAAACAGCGACCGAACTACAGTGTATAACGCCCTTCTGGATGCAGGGCAAAAAGACCTAGCCGAACTAATCAGGAGAATGTGATATGGCTTTTAGCGGAAACTTCATGTGTTCGTCGTTTAAGCAAGAACTGCTTATTGGCGCTCACAATTTTACAAACGGTGCTCACACATTCAAGCTGGCGATGTATACCAACTCAGCCAGTTTTGATGCGGCAACCACAGCGTACACCACAGGAAACGAGATTAGCGGTACAGGCTACTCAGCAGGTGGCGGGACACTCACCAATGTGACCCCAACGCTGTCTGGAACCACAGCCCTGACCGACTTTGCCGATCTCACATTCGGCTCGTCAACACTGACGGCGCGTGGAGCACTTATATACAATACGACAACTAGCGGTGGCTCGGGTACTACAGATACCGTTTTAGTGTTGGACTTTGGTTCCGACAAGTCGTCCAGTGCTGGTGACTTCACTATTGTGTTCCCCACACCGGATGCCTCCAACGCTATTATCAGGATTGCCTAGTCATGGCCTTGGTCGTAGCGGATCGCGTAAAAGAAACCACGACAACAACAGGCACGGGAGCTGTTTCGCTTGCTGGTGCGGAGCCTAACTTCCGTACCTTTGCCTCTGTACTGTCTAATGCTGATACAACCTATTACGCGATTGTCGATAACAACAACCTTGCTTTTGAGGTTGGTCTTGGCACGTATGCTACTAGCGGCAACACGATAACCCGTACCACGGTGCTGTCGAGTTCCAATAGCAACAGTGCAGTTAACTTTTCCGCAGGAACCAAGGATGTCATCCTGACATATCCTGCTGGCAAGTCAGTATTTGAAGACGCAGATGGCATAGTGTCGATTGAGAACCTTCAGATCAACACCAACGCCATTAAGTCTACAGACACTAACGGTAATATACAGTTATTCCCAAATGGCACAGGCTTTACAGAGCTATACGGTAATACCAATGCCGGTGCAATTAGGTTTAACTGTGAATCAAACAGCCACGGCGTAACCCTAAAAGGGCCACCGCATAGCGCCACTGCAACCTATAGCTTAGAGCTTCCCAATGCGGATGGGTCAGCAGGACAGCTACTTAAAACAGACGGCAGTGGCAAACTGGCATTTACAAGCGATCTTCCCGGCGTTACCGCAACCACTACAGAGATCAACTACCTAGACATCACCACCTTGGGTCTAACGCAGGCAAGCAAGGCGGTAACCGCAGATGCAAATGGTGTGGTTAGCTTTGATAACGGCACGATTGACGAGTCTACGACAATAACATCCAGCTCCAATGCGGCCACAATTAATCTTCAGGATGGGAATGTGTTTTTGCACGACCTAACTGAAAATGTGACCTACACGTTTAGCAACCCAGCCGCATCAGGCAGGGCGTCATCGTTTGTGTTAAAGGTGATTCAGGACAGTAGTGCTAGAACGATTACATGGCCTGCCAGCGTAGATTGGCCTGCGGCTACAGCCCCTACCCTGACGGCAACAAACGACGGTGTGGATGTGTTTGTGTTCTTCACTATTGATGGCGGCACAAATTATTACGGATTTGTAGCTGGGCAGGCACTGGGATGAGCGTAGGCACTAAATTACTACAAGCCGCCGCTGGCAATGCTGGTGGTGACCCTACTTACGTGGATGATGTGTTTTCATGTTTTTTATATGAAGGCACTGGTGGCTCGTATGGCGTAAACACAAGCATAGTGCACGGAATCCAAACCGGCATCAGACTTGGTGATTCTGGCGTAGGAACAAGCACAAAGTTTGCTCACAACACTGACTTTTTAAGTCGGTCGAGTGACCTGACAGGTAATGCTGACGGAAAGACGTTTACTTTTAGTTGCTGGGTTTTTCTGACCCCGAAGATAGATGATAACCAGCGAACGCTATATGCCACTGATTCATCTGATAATGGAATTTTGATCGCCATCCAATCAAACAACACTCTTTCTATGGAGGCTTGGAATGGTGGAGTTAGAACACTCCAGCTATCAACAACAACAGTACTGCCTACTAACGCATTCACAAACATCCTTGTTTCGCTGGATTTTGCTAATTCGTCTAATCGGTACATATATTTCAACGATGAGGCGGCAACAGTCACATACAACACCTATAACAATGCAAATGTAGAATTTACCAGATCGACTCACTATATAGGTATATGGGGAAACGGCTCAACAAGGGGTCTTCATAACGACAACTTGGCCCACCTCTACCTTGACTACACCTATCGTGATTTATCAACAGAGTCTAATCGCAGAATCTTTATTGATGCCAACGGCGGCTCTACTGCCGCTTCAACGCTTGCCGCACTAAACCCAATTATGTATATCCCGATGACAACGGCCTACGCTGTTGGCAAAAACGCGGGTACAGGTGGTGACTTTACCTCTAATGGCTCACCTACGATTGTAGAAAACGGCACTGAGTACGTTTCAGGTAACGGTAGGGGCGGTCTTGTTTGGACTAAAAATCGAACTAACACTAACGATCATAACCTTGTGGATTCGGTTAGGGGGTTAACAAATAGCCCGTACATCAGAAGCAATAGCAATACCTCTCAAGGCACTGACGGTAATGGAATCCAAACATTTAACAACAATGGCCATACAGTAGGAAGGACTGCGGGCTGGAATGAAAGCGGCGGTGATCTCGTTTCGTGGACGTTCGCCAAGCAAGAAAAGTTTTTTGACATTGTTACCTACACGGGTAATGGAAGTGCGGGTCATGCTGTAAGCCATAACCTTGGTTCAGTTCCCGGCATGATTTTGATAAAAAATCTTAGTGCTGGTGAACATTGGGTGGTTTATCACAGAGGCATAGGTAATACAAAATCATTAACTTTGAGCACTACCGCCGCAGAGGATACGAGCATTGCTTATTGGAATAACACCGATCCAACATCAACTCATTTTACGCTAGGTACTGTTGGTTCTGGTGGCATAAATAATGAAAGTGGCAGGAGCTATGTAGCCTACCTATTTGCCCACGATGCCCAAGACTTTGGCACAGACAGTGACGAAGCAATTATTAAGTGTGATAGCTATACGGGTACAGGGTCAGCAGGAAACAGTATAAATCTAGGTTTTGAACCCCAGTGGTTGATGATAAAGCAAAGTTCTGGCGCTAATGATTGGTATATGTACGACACTATGAGGGGGATTGTTGCTGACGGCAATGATGCTGTTGGTTTAAAAGCAAACTCTGAGGATGTAGAAGGAAGCAGTAACCATTTGAGCGTTACCGCAACTGGCTTTGAGCTTGAGGGAACTGGCGGCGGTTACAACGGCTCGGGTCAAACCTACGTCTACATGGCTATCCGCAGACCCAACAAGCCAGCATCAGAGTTTGCGGCCACTGATTTGTTT
>Ga0181414_1000012_pt1 | contig 48574 bp, 64 predicted proteins | sample 37SPOviralmetaG_FD_130139 | JGI IMG/M metagenome (GOLD analysis project Ga0181414, IMG submission 130139) | Marine viral communities from the oligotrophic San Pedro Time Series (SPOT) site, San Pedro Channel, CA, USA - 37 SPOT_SRF_2012-11-28 | ecosystem: Environmental > Aquatic > Marine > Strait... | reverse complement strand
GTCAGAGCAACTTGCACCATTGTGCCGTTGTCGTTGACGACTACACGGTCAGCATCTGCAAGCGTTGTAGAAGTAGCGGAGGTTCCACCGTCTACAATGTTTAGTTCGGCAGCGGTTGAACTGATAGCTGTGCCGTTGAAATCAATCGCGTCGAGATAGGCCGTGCCGTCTATGTACAGGTCTTTGAACTGTGCGCTGCTTGTGCCGATGTCGATGGTGTTGTTGGCATCTGGTGTAAGGGCCGATCCAAACGTGACATTATCAGCAGCTGTTCCAACTACTGTTACTCGCGCACCCTCACCCGCTGTGCCATCGTGATTGTGGCCTGTGCTGGCGTTAAATGCAGCTAATATCTGGTTAAATTCGTCATTACTATCGGCAGCGTCAATAACGTCGCCGTCCACATACGTTGACTGTCTTGCTGAATATCCTGCCATTTTCTACCTTCTTCCTCCGGGGGTAAATTCTAGTTGGTATGCTTTGAGTGAGAACGGGAGTAGACCAGAGGTGTCGTCTACTCGAACCGCTACTGTAAATCCTGAACCCTCTACTGTTTGCCTTACAAGAGGAGAACCTGATGATCCGTACACAGCTGTCCCATATTTACTTGCTGTTAGACCGTATATTGCAACAGAGCCACCACTTGTTAAGGCGTACGCTGATGGCTGTGCTGCTGACGATGCGTTAAAGTCATATCTCATACGAAACGTTGAACTAACTGCACCTTCGTTGTCGTAGTTCCAGACGATACGTTGCATGTTTTTACGAATACCAGCATCGCCCATAAAGTGTGCTGGGGAATCGTACACCGCTGAAATTGATGTCCCATCAAATGTTCCGCCGGATTCTTGTATGTATACGTATCCGTCGTAGCCCCCATGTAAAACTGTTTCTACACCGCTGATAAAGCCTGATACGCAACACGCTGCTTTTATACCTTTGATGTCAGCGTATTCCCATCCGATACCGCCTTCGACACCTGCCTTGATAACACCGATAAGACCTCGTGCGGATGCTTGTGCTTGTGCTTCCGTAGGGTAGAATAGACGATACTGACTCTTAGATCTGATTACGACAGATGACAGTCTAGCTGTGCCTATCTCGTCGATTCTATCCTGTATTTGTTTGGATACAGTTCCTAGCTCAACGTCAGCGATACGTTCAGTACCTGCTATAGTACGCAACCCATCAGGAGCAAGATAGATAAGATCACCGCCTATCTCCTGAACACTAAACCCGTCTAAGCAACCTATGCTACGGGTGACAGGTTGTAGTGCAAAGTCAGCTTGGGAGTTACCTTGAATCACGTATATCTGATCTTCACAGAATACAAACAAACGTTCACGGAACACTTTGAGCTTTCGTATTGCGCTATCTACTTTGATAGATCCTGCGCCATTGGCTGCTGAAAAATCATCCTCATCGAACGGAGAACTAAATATCATCTCTTGCGGCGTTCCCGACATACCTGCATAGAACATGTGGTTCTTGAAGGCAGCGACTCGATTAGCTCCTGCAACAGAACTAGCACCTACGTCTGTAACACTACTATTGTCATACACAGAGGGTGCGTTCTGCCCATCTACCCATATTACTTTTTCTGTGTTATTGAAGTTAAAAACCTCAAACTCGTATCTTCCGGCGGATGTACGCCCTGTATCAATCGATGTCCAGCCGCTACCCGACCCTTTGTATACTGCAGTCCCTTGTGCAGCAATAACTTGATCTTTGTAGATTGCTACGCCTAGTATAGTTCCCGATGATCCGCCCACTTGGTTTGAGTCATACTTGGTAAAGCCGTTGATGCGTCGGTAGCCACCTTTGATGTCGGGCTCAAAGTTTTGAAGCTGTGTAGCTGCACCCGGAGGTATTGAGAATGTGTCTCTGTCAAGAACCAGACCACCTCCAAGTCGTACCACAAATGGACTAATAATTGAGGTATCTGGCATTAGACTGCTCTCATATAGTCTTTACGGTTGATGAGCTCAACTCTCATACGGCGTAGCCCTTGCTCATAGTCTCTCTGTGCAAACTGTGCAGCTTGTGGATCCGAACGTAAAAGGTACGCATAGTACTTTGCTCTGTTGATTATTACATCATGAAAACGGTCAGGAATAGCTGGAGTGTCGGTATTAGCAGCTAAATCTGGTTTTGTTGTGTAATAAGCGTAGCGAATAGTGTAGGTGGACTTGTCTGGAGCCGGAGACAGGCCAATCTTATCATCCGGTGTATGGTACACAAACTCTGGCAATCCTTCAGAGCTACCGTCTGGGTTGGTGTCGGACTCGTGGTACTTGTCAAGATACTCATCATAGCTGATATAATTGAGTCTTCTCTCAGGTAAACTCGTAGACTCTTGCACAGTAAATGTTGACCACTTCAGTGTTTTAGCGTCAGCTTCGAAGTTGTAAAGCCTCTGACCGTCTACTGTTGTGTCTGAATCGTTTGATACAGTGAAAGGCCATTCCACTTCGGAGTTGATTATATCTCGTTGTGATTTGTTGATAAAGTCAGCTACAGCCGTCTGAATACCACGAGTAGAGGTGACGTTAGTGACCTCCACTTCATTAAGCTCTCGTAAAACTGCGTTGCAAAGTTGTAAGTAATTCATTAGCTACTCTTATGAGGTTCGTAGTGTTCTTCAACGGATGTAGTCACATCAAAAGTTCCGCCACTCTCCATGTGACAAACAAGTTTGTCTCCAGCATTTAAATGGAGAAGAGAACCTCCGGGAATGATATCCGCTACAGTATTTGCAGACATAGCCAGATCGTTGACTAAGTTTTTATATGATGTGGTAGAAGCATGATATATTTCAATGCTAACTTTTTTATTGTTTGTAGAGCCATTTGTTATGTGTAAAAACCTCACTAAACCATCGTGATTAGCAGGACAAGTGTATAGCACATTGCCGCTTGCCCCTCCAGAAGTTGCACTTATAGTAATAGATGCTGTGGTAAATTTTGCAACGTTAAGAACAGACATTAGTACATCGCCCGTCTTGAAGTGCTACCACATGAGTACATCTTGCCTCCGTGCGCTGCCTTTGTACGCACATTGGTGGGTTTACCGCTTACACCTTGTGCTTTTGCACGTTTACGACGAACCGCACTTGCCTTCTCTTTTGCAGACATTTGATTCGCTTTCGCACGAGGGACACACTTCGGATAGCCAGATTTTTTTAAACTCGCCTTTTTTCTTCCGCAAGCGGGATGGCCTCCACCTTTTTTCTTGCGGCTGATGTCTACCCAATCCCCCTTCGGTCCTTTTCCAAACCATTCTTTTAGGCTCATTAGTAAGTTCCGCCACGTTTCTTATAGGTCCTAACCAACCAAGCATTTGCGTAAGCACTTGGATATACTTTAAATTTTCTCTTGGCTTCTGATTTTACACGAGAATAGAGAGCCTTGTTCTTGGGTGTTGGGCTCTTTGATTTCTTAGTTTTTGAAGATGTTTTCTTGGTCATTTATAGTCACTCTTTCAAATGGATGACTGGGTTCACCTGATAAAAGAGTAAGTGCTCCCAGTTTTAAATCTGCCTCAATCCAATCTTCCAACGCTTGTTCCATCTTTTCGTATACTTTCTCAACGTCTGTATCAGCGATAAGAACGCCGTTGAAGAAATCGAACATCTGTTCTGCGTCTCGTTTCTTGGACAAGTACCTATGTGATAGGGCCTGTATAATCAATTGACTCATAGAACACTCCTTGCCTCTATGATACAGTAAAACTCCGGAAAAGTCAACTAAAATATAGAATAACTTTTTCCATCATACACCAAACACTCTTTTCGGTTGTTCTCCTCAACTACTGAACAGTGTATCCATCCAGAAGATGGATCGTCGGGCGTATAGTATTCTAGTATTAGTTGATCAAAGTTAAGGTTACTTCTAACCCACTCTGCAACTTCTTTGTTGTCAAATCCGGGGAGTTCAAAGTCTACAGCCTCACCTTTTGCGTGTTGGCTCTTGGCACTAGACCCGATTGCCTCACACAGAGCTACACTACGGAATCCAGAGGAAGGAACAAACGGTACACCGAAATGATCTCGAACAGGCTGTAATATCTCAGCACACACTCTCTGTAAGCTCTCAGTCTGCTGTTTATTCGGCGTGTTATCGATACCCATACGAGCCGCAGTTTGACTGCGTGTGAGTTCAGATAACGTGAAGTTATACGATAGTCTCACAGATTTAGCCTTTTATTCTTCCTATCGACTTCAAGCCAAATGAAGCAGCTATACTAGCCATAATTGACCAACTTAGCCATTCTGGAAGGTCCTCTCTTAAAAAACGAAACCCATCCTCGATATAAGGCTGGGCTGGGGGATAGAAACAGGCTGATAGCAATAAGACGAAAAAAACGGTCCACAATTCGTCTTTCCACGAGTCTTGACTAGCTCGTGCTTGTTCAAGTTCCCATGCTCCGTCTTGCTCTACTTTTTTTGTTTTTGCTTCAATTTGAGCGACGGCAAGTTTTTGTTTGGCTTGAGCCTTCTCAGCACGGTTCTGCATCCAAGTTCCAGCGAGATTAGCTACGGGGCCTATCAATGCTTGTAACATTTTAACACTTCCACCTCTTACGGGCTTGACGCAATCTACTGTTGGGATCTTTAGCTGCTTTAGGGAACTTTTTCATCTGCCCTGCAGAACGTGCACAGTACGACTTACGACGTGCGGCACGAGCCTTTGACTTAGGTTTATCTTCAGTGACTGCTGTCTTTAGTTTGCTACCGGGATTTTTACGGCGGTAGGCAGCTACGCCCGCCTTTGTCATGCCCGCACCAGACTTTGTGGGGCGAAAATTCTTTTTGTTACGCTTTGGCATTTTGTCTTGTTTACGAGCCATAATTATCTCCAGTGAGATGGGGGAGCCCGAAGACCCCCCCTAGTTCACTTACGCGAACGTTGCCGCAGTTTCGGCAGTGCCGAGTTCTGCGATAACAGCAAAGACACGTACTTTACCGTCGAACGTTGCTGTGTTAGCAATCAGATCGATGGTGTCAGCAGCGGTGTACAGTTTCGCTGTACCTGCAGCGTTGTTGATCTCATGTCCGGTAGCAGTACCAGAAAGAGCCGCAACGTACAGGTCATCATCAGCGTCATCACCTAAGTCAAGAACTGGAGAACCAGTACTTGCAACGGTGAGGACTTCAACACCAGCCATCAGAACCAGAGTGTTAGCTTTCATTTCGAAAACTTCTACTGAGTCTGAAGTAGTTAGGCTTGTGCTTGAGAAGTCAAGAACGACTTCAATGATTTGTGGCTTGATGCCGACGGGAACGCCAGCAACAGCACCAGTTACAGTATATGTAGCCATAGTCTAGTTCTCCCTTAATCCAAGCTCACAACGCCACGAACGATTGCTTCAGGGCGAAGGACTTTTTGTCCAAACACGTGAAGACCACGAACGATGTCGCTGAAGGTTTCAGTTGAACGAACAACTTCAGTCTTCGCAATGTGCGAAGCTGTAGCAGTCGAACTCATGTGACCGCCCAGAATAACGTTTTCTGTGCCGTCTGTTGCCAGACCTGTCAGTGTCACTTGATCAACAGCACCCGTAGAAACGAGAGCAGTTGACTTATAGCACTGGAATCCAGCAATGTTGCCCAACGCTACAAGACCGTTACGCAGTGGGGAAGTTGCGTCGCCAGTTACCTGAACTTCGGCAAACTTCGCACCAGCTGAGAAGAGGTGCTTGTAGAAAGCTGGGGGAGCAACAAACCAACGGTTCTCTTCTGGAACAGATTGGTTGTCAAGGGACTCAGCCATTTTCAACATTGTGTTCACAGCAGTGTCACCCGGAGATGTAGCACCACCGATATCCAGAGCAGAACCGAGAGTACCGATACCTGCAATTGTAGATACAGAAGCACCAGACTCACCGTTAAGGCCACAGTCAGTTGCGATTTGATCCAAGACAACTGCGTCGTACTTGCGCTTCAGGGAATATGCACCTGAAGAAGTAGCAAGAGCTTCGAAGTTGACGTGGGATTGACGCTCTTCAATGTCGTCAATTTTAAACGCGAAAGCGTTTGCTTGGTCAACAACCATAGTAATTTGATCGTCAGCCAAGTCTTGAGGGTTTACCACTGAGCCACGTGAGTAGCTAGATACAGTAATTGTCGGTTCTTTAATGATCCGAACTGTGTCGCCAAAGTTTTCAATTTCGCCAGCGTAATCGGTATTCGTAATATCTTCTGCAACCGAAGCACGACGGAAAAACTTGAGAACTTTCTGGCTAAAAATTTCCGGTGTAAAATTACCGGAAGGCAGGTTATTATGACCTGATGCACTATTGAAAGCCATCTTATTATCCTTCCATGTTATATATGATGGTTAAGCGTTATAGTCTATGCGCCCTTCTGCACGAGCCTTATCGAGTTCTGCTTCGTTAGATTCGAACTCATGAGGTTTCATGCGGCCTATTTCAGAGGCTTTCCACATTCGCTGCCCGCCGTCACCGTTAACGTTAACCTCTTTTGATTGACGTTTGGTTACGGAATCTGCGGCAGATGCAGATGGTCTACCTCTTTTTTTCTTTGACAAACCACTGTCAGCTTTATAAAGATCAATGACACGTGCTGCCATCTTTGCGTCGGTGTTATTCTTATAAATAGCATCGCTCAAAGATGAAGGTTGTTCGTCCAACCATGCAAGAAACTTTTCGTCATTACGGAGGTCATCAAAGTCCTCATGGTAACGCAGAAGCTCTTGATAGGCTTTCTGTACTTCCATGTCCTGTTCACGGGCTCGTAGTTGTTCGACTTCACTACGAAGTTCTCCCAACTGACTGTCCGCTTTCAGGGCAGATACTGTCTCAACAATACCGTAGACATCGGGATATTCCTGTTTGAACTGCTCTAACTCCTCTAGGCTCTTAGGAGCTTTGAGTCGTGTGAGCACATCAAGTTCAGGAGAAGATTCCCCTTGTGCGGCGAGATCGGCTTTCTCGTCTTTCCATTCTGATAGTTTTGTATCATAGTGGCGTTTGAGATCGTCGTATCGCTTCTTGTAGTCTACGTCTTCTGACTTTTTATCAGAGAAACCTTGTTCTTCGGGAGTAGCCTCCTGAGAGGGGTCCGCTTCTTGGGCTTCTACTTGTTCATCGTCTTCGTCCTTATATACGTCGTCACGGTAAGAACCACGATAAAGTCCAGTGTTGTTGATTGTTCCAAAGGAATCGTTTGGTTTGTTGGCGCGGTGGCCTTTTGCTTTTGCCATGTTACTTCTCCTGTGCAGGGCCAATTAAGGGTAGCTGCTTCGGTTAGTGATATAGACAGGGCCGCTGGCAACGGGTAGCTGTCCTATTTCTTGGGGACGAATCCCCCAGAATCCTGTTGTTCCTCTTCTGGAAGAACTATTTTTTGAGTAATAGCGTCTTCAGGAACTTTAAATCTAGTGTCTTTACTGTACAGTTCTTGTTTGTATGCTTCTTTCTCTCTCATTAAAGTGTTATACTCACTTTGAGGGATACCGAAGTCCCCATACTTTTCTATGTAATTGTCTAAAGAAGCCTCAACTTCTGCGCGAGATAAAATGCCACCTTTCCTGTCGTAAGTGGGTATTTCGTATATTTTATCTCCTCGTCTCACTCCTGAAGTATAAGCAGTTGTGGGTTGACCATACTGATTTCGTGCGACAGTTTTACTTCTGATAGTTTCTAGATGATAATCAATCTCTGGCATAAAATACTTTTTTATGTAGTCGGGAAACTCTTGTTTTGTTTCTCCACCTTCAGCGAACTTTTTTTTTACGAATCCGCCGCCTTGTTTTTCAACGTATTCTTTACCTGTTTCTGGATTTACTAGGGATTTTCTACTAAAAAGTCTAGGATCGAAATCTGTAACTCTACCTTCCTTTGACAAGATAGACGGTATTTCAGAATAACTATAGCCCTCACCTGTCATCCGTAACGCTCGTAGCTTCGCTTTATTCTGTGCGATGGGCAGTCCAGAAATAAAATAAGCAGCAGAGTCATATTGGTCCTCAAGTGCACCCCTTAGTTTAGTTAGACCGCTACTAAATAAAGTATCTTTTAATTGATCCTCTGGATGATAGCGATATCCATAGTTATACCCGTTTAAAAGATCATTGGCTAATTCAGGATTATCATCAAACCAATCTTTTATAGCTTGTTCAGTGTAAAACTTATCAAGAGTACCTCTATAATCATCTACATGGTTCTTCTTAAATTTTTTAGTTTTAGATGGGCCATCATAGATTAATTTCTCATACTTTTCTTTTCTAAATGCACTGACTAAAAAGTCATGCAAATTATCATTTGCTGTCTTAGCTCTTTCTTTAATTTCATTGACAATAGGAGGACCAGAGTAAGGTTCCGGCTCCATATTCATATCTGGGAGAGGTCGGTCAGGTGGGTCTTTTACATCATCTAAAAATTCATTGTGATACTTCTCGTAGATGTCTGGAGTAGATGGAGTAGGTAAATCCTCTGTTATGTCCTCGTTGTTAGCTATAAACCCACCCGTTTGCGCCATCTGAGGGGCCTCTTGAACAACCTCTTGTGGAGCTTGTGGAGCTTGCTGTGCGGGCTGTTCTTGTTGTGGTTGTTGCTGCGCTTCAGCTTCTTGCTGACGGCGGGCTACTTCACGTTTACCTCTGTTGTTAATCTTTTCGAGTACGTCGTAGCCAATAATCTTTGCGAGAGTAGGTTCGATGTAGACCTCGCCTTTTGACACAAGCAGGTCAACTGCCTCTTCGTCTCCAGCTTCATCCTCACCTGCAGATATCTCAACACCAAGACGACGAGCAACGCCAATAGCATCCATAATCATTGTCTTGATATCACCATATCCTGCTACCTCTGCAGCGGCGGCGTTGATAATGAAAGACCCTTCAGGAACATCCATAGGTATATCGTCAGCGACTGTTTCAGCAGGAGTGGCATTTTCAGATTCAATCACGCCTGATGCAGGTCCAGCGGGTGCTTCTTGTGGTATGTCCTGCGGTACTACTTGAGAAATACCCCCGGTAGCCATAGGCATCAAATTGTCTACTTGATCTTCTAGAGTAGTAGAAATTTCACGGCCTGATATTCCTAACATGGCTCTTCGAATAATAACAGCTTCTCGGGACGTATCTGAGTCGTCTAGTAAAAATGCTAACATGTTTAAACTACAACCTCTCTACGTCCAATTATGTATTGACCATCTGAATATGTGTAAGCGTAATCTTGTCTGACAGAAGTCCCAATCAACTTTCTACCTTTGCCCATTCCCTCATAAACATTTTTGTTAATCACAGTGCCTGAATTATTTGCAATATACGCTTTGGCTTCTGCCTCTGTACCAAATGACCCAAACTCATACGTCCGTACATTTCTATTAATATTACCTACAGAAAAAACTTGTTCTTTAACCTCTAGATGATTTTCAAATCCAACTGAATATTTGTTTTTAGTAAAATTTAATTCTTTTTTAAATTTACCTGTCTGATCTCCAATTTTTAAAGAACCGCCTGTAAAACTAGCATTACTTTTATCAGCGTAGTCCTGTGCGGCTTTTTTACTTCCGAACGCCATATATCCGTACTTAGGAGTTTCTCTATTTTTAAATCCTCTGTCTTTACTTACAAATCCTTGTTGATCGTAGAGTCGAGAGGCTGTTATATTCTGTGTGTCAAGAAGCATTTGACCAGCAAATGCACTAAAACTTTCTTGACTGTTGATGATGTCTAGCGGAGTGTCTTCACTAGGTTTTAAGGCTCCTGATTTTAATAACGATAGCACCATGCCTTGTGCACTATACGATGCGTTTCTGTTGCCTTGTGCAGCGTAAGAAGGACTATTTGTTATATAGCCTTTACCATATTTATCTGCAAACATTGTTGCAATTGCTTTTTCGTCTACAGTAAATTTGTAATCATCAACGAGCGTATTTAAAGTTTCTGTAGCAGCGTATGTGTGAGCATCTGCCCAATGGCTGTGACCCAAAGCACCTCCGTCTGATCCTCTAACAAGAGTAGTGACAAACTTGCCATCTTTATACTCTACAATGCCTTCTGACCTGCTGAAATCTTGATCGTGCGTTAACATTTTTATAAGTTCAACCCCAGTGTAAACGGCTACGATAGGATTTAAAACACTAGCAACACTTGCAGCAGTGAGATTTGCAGCCGTTTGTTCTGCTGTTAATGCAACTACAGCGTTTGATACCGCTGCGGAAGTGAGAAGACCTGATTCCACACTTGGATTTTTTATAAATTCATCCAAAGAGGTTGCTACGTCTACTACTATGAGAGCTTTATTTGCAAATTTAGCTATGTCAGATTTAGATCCCGGAAGTGATCCTAAGTCTGTATAGTTTTCTAAAATACGATTTGTGCCTTCGTAAGCTGAAACAGCATTTTTTATAGTAGGGTCATCAACAAAATCAGCTATTGAAGATACCGCACCAACATTCAAAAGTCCTGTAGACAAAAACTCAGGAACAGTAAAGTTAGTTCCAAATTTTTCAGAAACTGTGCTATTTAAAGAGTCTATCCTATCTAAAGTAGATTGAGCGTTTGCCACTGTCGGGTCGTCGTGGAATTTTTTCATTTGAGCAAGAGCATCATAGGTGTTTTTACCAACACTGCCGTACCCATCAAATGAAGGTGCGAGATCCTCCAGACTACCTAGATCAATATCTTTGATAAGATCCTCTAGTCCCGAAGTAATACCGCTTATAAAATCTTTTATACCGTCAGGTGTTTTTAAATCGATATTTATTAAATCAAACCCGTCAGGTAATTTAAAATCTCCTATTTCGATATCGCTCAAGTTTAATTGAGGATTCCACTCCGGTATTTTTATTCCAAAATCTTTAAGATCAAAATCTAAATCTAGGTCTAACGTATTCTCAGACTTTTTAATCTTAATACTTCCGTCATCATTAAATTCAAAATTATCATAAAAATCAGATGTCATATTACGTTCTTGTAAACGTAAATCTTTTTTGTTTTTACGGAAAAGTTCAAAGAACAAGTCTTGATTGCGTGGCCCTACACCAAAAGGACCTTCATACTCAAACAGTGCAGGAGAATCAACAGTAGGCGATTTAACAGCCGAAAAATCAAGTTCAGGAGACTCTACAGCAGGAACATCTGAATCTTCCGTGCCTATGTTTAAGAAAGACTGATTAGTTTGTACTTCTGACATTTTCTTGTTTTATCACTGCGGCGTGATTATCCTTCAACTTGAGGAGGGTTTCCAGTAAAGCCGTCTTCCCCTGCAGCTGGCGCAACTCCGGTTCCGATTGTGCCGTCACCAACCCCCGAATTGTCAGTTGGTGGAGGTCCTTGAGGTACGCCTCCAGCCCCTCCCATGCCTGTTGGTTGTTGACCAGCGGGGCCACCTTCTGGGCCTGTTCCTTGTTGAGCATTTTGTAAACCTTTCAACATTTCTGCGTAGATTGCCGCTTCATTCATGTCGTTGACAAGACTGTCAGGATCGATGTCTTGTGATATCGCCAACTCTCTCATGAGGTTTGGTAGTTTGATAAACGGTGCTAACATTGGGTTAGATACAGTTTGCAATAGAGCAGTCAGTCTTTGTGTTCTAACTTCTTTCTGCATGACAGCAGAAGCACCACGAGGTTTAATCTCTAAGTCGCCTACAATGTCCGGTGCATCATCGTTGAACTGCATGTTCCACTGGAAGTATGACTCACCTAGAGGCTTGAGCATATAGTCGTCGATGTTCTTGATGACAGTCTTCATGGACAGACTAGCAGAACCGAGTAACATCGACAGACCTGCTGCTGTGCGTCCTGTTCCTGTAACACCTGTTTGACCGTGCATGATGGATGGTATGCCTGTTTCTTCATCAGCAAGCTGACGGGCGATTTGATACATCTGAATATTCTCACCAGCAGTGTTAGGAAACTTCAAACCGTTAATCGCTGTTCCTGTAACTCCCGACTGCCGTCGGAAGATTTTTCCGGGGAAGATATCGAAGTTCTGTCCCGGAACTAGGGCTGCTTCATCTACGTCAAATACGAGATTGCCAGCAAGAGCGAGGTTGTCAATCGCCATACGCATATGCCCGTTCATGAGCATCTGTGCGTCTTCCATGTTCTCGGCAACACCAACACCAAAGATGTTGTAAGGGTTTACCTCAAACGGTACAGCGTGGTACGGGATACGAGCCGGAGTAAAGGGGTTCAACACACAACGTAAAACACGAGGACCGCAGATCCATGCGTTAATCTGGACTTGATCGAGGTCATCCATACCAGAAGGTAAGTCCATGCCTATATCTTTAGCAAAATGTGCATCAAGCACACCCCAGTATTCTAGAACCTCAAAGCGGTTATCTTGATAAGCGGGGTCATTCTCATCGTTACGGACAGTATCTTCATAGTATTTGTCTGTATAGTTAGGGCCATTTGCAATTACATCAGCAAGAACCTGCTTGTCAAAGTAGGGCTTATTCTGCAAAGCACGAAGTTGCTGGCGGTTCATACGGTGTCGTTGAATCACATACTCAGCATCGTCTAGGCTAAGAGCAGACGGATCAGGGTGAAAGTCCCAGACAGATACAGGCTCTATACGAGGGCATACCATGTCGTAGGGGGAGTAAACACGTTCACCTTCTTCGTTACGAGCCCATTTGCTGATAACTTTGCTATGGTTAAGCGGTCCTTTGACAATACCTGTACCGAACAGAGCAGACTCAAAGATAGCAGAACGTAAAACGTTAACGGCGTTAGTTTCAAGAAGCTGGTCCTGAACAACTTTTTCTAGCCGACGAGCAGTCTCCTGCGCTGGAGATATTTGAGGTTCACCTAGTCTAGATGGACCTTCAGCAATAGGCGTATTAGCGAACTCTCCGGCTAATCCTCCAAGAAAGTCTCTTTCTCCGGGAGGTGTTGCCTGTGTTGCTCCGGGAGGTAGCTCCCTGCCATCTCCTTCAAACCCATAAGGATCAGCTTGCATAGCTTGATCTAGAGGAGTCTCAAGATGGGCAAACTCTGCGATACCTTCTGGAACAGGCGTAGGTTCGATCTGAATGGGGAACTTCTTGTTGGCAAAAAGAATATCGATGATCTGACCGTAGGCTGCTAAGACCTTTGTTTTGGTTATCTTCAGAAAGACTTTTGAACGCTCGGAGTCCCGATACTGAGTTGTTCCGTCGTTAAAGTTGCCACGAAAGTTTTTATAGGCTTGAAGCCAACGTTGCTCGTGGTTGTACCGCCCAGTCTCTGCTGAACGGAATCTCTCTTGAATAAGTCCTGCCAGTCCCGGAGCTACCTCTGCAGCGTTCTCCACTACATCAGGCTCGTCGCCGAACTCGTCGTCGTCTATTGCCATGTTTTGCCCTTCAAAGGGTTAAAAGGTTAATTACTTACCGCTTTCGCCGTAAATGCTGTTATCTTCAGCCATGCTCATGATGCCTGTATCTGTAGGCTTTGTTTGTTTCTTGGGCATGTCTTCTGTGTATACTGTAGATGCAGTTTTCATATCGAACTCAAGACCTTGACGATAAAGTTGGGTTTCGCCAACATTCTGGTCAACGGATTGTGTGTCTTGGCCCATGATGTATCCTGCGCCGTAGTTATAGTTGTTATTAGGCATGATGTTACTCCAATTCTTGCCGTTAGGGTTGTGATATTAGGTTATTCATTTGGTCATCTAATTTAGACCGGGTTCGTTCACTTCGACGTTGCATACTTTCAAGACGTGAACTTTGTGCTTTTTTTACTAATTCCATTTCTTCTGGTGATCTTCCCATTTGTTCAAGATCACCTGTTGTTATTGGCAGAGGGCTAACGAGTTCTTCAACAGCTTGTGCGCCACGTTTGACAGCAGTTCCGTAATCACCCTCTTCAAACGCTTCTTTCGCTTCAGCACCTTTTTGTTGTGCGGCGATACCTGCTCCTAAGAATCCAATGAAAGGAATTGCTTTCTTTACACGAGATGGGAGCCTTTGATATGTTGAATTGAAAACTTCTATAGCTTTGTTCAGGTTCTCGCTTCTAACTTTTTTATCAGCAGCGTCTGAAGCAGCTTTTTTATCTTTGGTTAATTCGTCTGCTGCATCTTTTCTTGCTGCTTCTATACGTGCTTCTGATTTTGCACCTTCAATTAATGTCGGTTCTGCCTCTATAGTTTGTTGTGCAGTTTTTGTTTTTATATCTAGAGTTTCCGACTCAGTTTGAGCTATACTTTTAGCTCTATTAACATCTCTTTCTTCCGATATTGAATCAGAAATTTCAATGTCTTTAGGCGTTATTTCCTCTACAGCAATCTTTGGAACTGTTTCTGTTGTTCTGTAGAAACCAGTAGAAGTATATTTTTTATTGCCAAAATAATCAGTGGATCGAAGTCCTAGACGATCAAAAAGGCTATTTACAGTTTTATCTTGACTTCTAAAGGCGGAGTCTCTTAATATATAATTAGAAAGATTACCTGCCTCTGATCTAGGAACATCTCCTGTGTAAGATTTCCCTCCTATGCCTTTTTCAACATGGCCTTGAAACTCTTCAGCCACGTTACTAGAAACTTTATTTTCTTGTCGAAGACTTCTGGGAACCATACTTCTAACAAGAGCTATAGTGTCTAATGTGGTTTTTTCACTTTTTGGAATATTAGCAGCTATGTCTTTAAAGTCAGGGCTGTTAAGTCTTTTTTTAAAGGTAGCGTTCCAAGTATCACCTGCTTCTTTTTTAGTAATATCAAACAGAGGGTATTTTTTTGCTTCTTCTGCGTCTATTCCTGCTTCAGTAAGCTCTTGCAATCTTCTAGTTTTGATAGAATTTACAAAATCTTGCATTTCATCCGTATATTCAAAACTAAAGTAAGATTTTTTACCCGCCGCGCCTCCTGTTAATATCAGAGAAGTTTTACCAGTAGCCTCGTCAGTATATTCTGAAAAATCTCCAAGAGTAATCGCACTACCTAAGTTGCTTTTTGATTCAGGAAAAACACGTTCTACTCTATTCCCTGTTAATCTGTGAAATAGTAGAGCCTCTTTCATTTTAGTAGCTTTTTTAGAGGCTAAAGGATCTTCTGAAGCAGTTGCTATATCATCAATATCTCTAAACGCGGCTTCGTACAAATCATCCTGTCTACTAGCACTGACAAGACCTCGCATGGGCAATTTAGCCGATGATTTTTGTCCGGGGGATCCTCTCTGAGTAAGTCCTGATGTGCTTTCTTTACCCACTCCCTTTGAATAAGAAAACCCCTCATCTCTTAAAGCTGGCTCTATAGTATCTTCATAGTTTTGAAACTTGTAAACTAAACTTTCATTTTCGCTAAGATAATCTACTATTTCTTTAGGCACTCTTTTTGGATTAAACTTATCACTCAAACTGAATGGTAAATTCCCTGCCTCTTCTTGTTTTTTTAAAGCATTAATAAGTGATGGTACATTTTTTTTTCTAGTTGTGCCCGCAGCATTTTCTGCGGCAAACTCCATAGCATCTTGAAGAGTTGCAGTGCCATCATTAATCTTATCTACTAGCTGTTCTATTTCCATGTTCTAGTACCCGAACGTCGAATCAACGGGCTGGTACACCCGGTCTTTGATACCGCGAAGCTGATTATTGATTGTTGCGTATCCTGATGTTCTTGTCATTACCATATATCTCAGTGCGTCGTAGGCGTGGTCTTCTGCCTTTGTGTCTACGTCTTCGCTGTTCGTTTTGGACAGCGGAATACCTGCTAGTTGTTTAATTGTGTTCTGGCAGGTGTTGAATATCTTCATACGGGGTTCGTTGGTGTACGGATCATCTGATAGACGACGGTGTAGTTCCATCTTACCCGCTAGTCGGTTCCGGTCAGAGGGTGTCCACCTCACACCACACCGTATCATTGTCTCTGCGATAGACGGGCCCAGCCCAGTCTTGTTCCAACAGGAGGAGTCAAGCACCGTGTAGTGTGGAGGCTGATCGTCTGCTTCCATCTCCATGATACGGCTGGCAAGTTGTTCACCTGTCATTCCTTTGCCGTATAGTTCACGGTAGACCCAGATGTTGTTGTCCCAGTCGATTGCGCCCCACAGGACACATGACGGAGAACTGTAGCCGTAGTCAGCGGCTCTAATGCGAGGCCAGTTGGTCGGCAAGTCTATCGGATCAACAGCATGACGCACTCTACTGAACTCCGGGAACGCTGCACCTTCGGCAACGTCCCAGTCCCCATCAAGGAGCCGCTTGCGCTCGACCTCTGGGAGAGAACGTAGCATTGCTTCGTACTGTCCGTCCGCCATGAGGTATGGGTTGTCGGTTAGACGTGCGGGAATAAACCTGCGGTAGAACAGAGGCTGTCCTTCCTTCTCATGACCAGCGGGCCACACGAACGCTTTACCTGTTTCCATATCTATCGCTGGATATGTTGTGTTGTGTGGTGCTGCGTCGATGTACATCTTCTTGACCCACCAGCCACCTACCCCACCGGGGTTGGCTGTGCAACGCATGGAGAGTTGCCCCATGAGTTCCGGATCAGTCGTCCGGAGACGAGAGCGAAGATAGTCCCATACGTAAGAAGACGGGTACTGTGTTATCTCGTCGATGCCTATCCACGCAAACGCTTGACCCTGAAAGCGAGTCACGTCGCGGTCTTTTTCTAGATAGGTAAACCAGAGTGTTGCCCCAGAGGGGAAGTTCCACGTTGACTTTGATTCACGGAACACTGCACCGGGGAACGCTTTCGGATACAGTTGCTTTGACTTGTCTATAAGCTCCGTTAGTTCGTCTAGTGTGCGGCGGAGCAGAAGGCCACGAAAGTTAGCGTTATGACAATAACGTAAAGGATCAGCAAGAAGCGCGAATGATTTGCCACCCCCAGCCGCACCGCCATAGAGGACATCTTGCTCTGGAGCCGAGAGGAAATCAAACTGAGGGCCATCGTTAGGCTTAAATACCACCTCAGAATCTTCAACGAGATCTCGAACTGATTTAGGTAAGCTCTCAATTGTGCCCTGATCGATGACACGAGATTTTTTACCGTTGATAGCATTTTCGACATTTGATGCTGCTTTCTTCTGTTGACGAACAACTTGACGATACCGTTTGGCTTGTCCCTCTAGTTGATCCGCTTTCTTCTTGTTCCGACGGATTCTTTTCTGCGTCTCACGGCGGGCTGTTTCTGCACGGGAAAGGTTGTAGTTTGCTTTCGGTGCGTTAGGGTCTTTCTTAGGTCGCCCACGTTTGCGCTTGGGGGGATCGGTGGGAGTTTCATCCATAATGACTCTTCGGTTACGCTTCTCTGTTATCTGAATCCGGTTTGAATCCCCGGTTCTTATCCTTCTTTTCAAATCTAAATTTTTGTTTCAACGCTTGTTGAGGGGTCATCTGTGTTTCTTCTTTAAAATCGTATATATCACTTTCAACAGATGCTTTTTTCTGTTCTGTGTCCGCATCTTTTAGAGAGTTTAAAAGGGCTGCAGCTCTTCTTTTTATCATTGTAAGGTAGCTATCATAAAACTCTGGTTTAATTGTATCTGGTCCTTTTCTTTTATCTTTATCCGGGGGAGCTATCGGAAAATCTGCACGTGTTACCTGCCCTCCCTCTTCCATACGCTTGCGTACCTCAGATGAACCTTCAGCATTTCTTGTGCTTACTCTTCTATCATAGATTTTCATCGATCTGTATCTCCTTTTTCGGCGGTAGCAGAACTACGCCGTGTACAGCTTGTACATTGTGGTTTATTGTTTCTTGTTTGCCGAGCCCTATACGGTTCAGGAGAGCTTCAGCAGCCCGTAGCCGTACTTCAGCACGTGGTTCGCTGCCATCGTCGTCTATGGTCGCTACAATGCGGTTGACGGCCTTTACTGCGTGTGCTGCCATGACGTGTTTGCTGCGTTCGATGATCTCTTCGGACAATCTTTCGCGCAACCAGTTACCAGAACCCTCTGCGTAGCCCGCAGCTACGGCTGCAGCCTTCGTATTTCCACCGTTGTCGAACAACTCGTCGAGGAATTTGGCTTGCTTATCACTAAGTGGAGCCTTCTTACGCTGTTGAGGCAGTAGGTTCATTTGCTACTTGGTTTCTCAGCAGAGGTCATTGCTGAACGACCCTTAGTTTCGTCTTTTTTCTTTTTAAGCAACGGATCATTCTTTACTTGACCGTACATTACATTGCCAAGCTGTGCTAAAGTAGCAGCACCTGCTCCTGCAAGGATTTTATATCCGAGTGGTATCACTGGTCCGGGCATAGTATTTACCTTTTTAGAGAATTAAGTTAGGCTTGTGAGGCAGTAAAAGGACGTTATTGTCTATGATTGTTTCCCTTTTGCCGTTGCACAGTGGCCCTTAATACATATTCTAGCGGTTAAAACAGGAAAGTCAACCCCTAATTTACAAAAAAATAAAATAATATGGGTGATTTACGGATATTTCTTTAAAAAAACATACCGGGGGGTGCATTTAGGGGTTGACAAAATGGAATTTCACCTGTATACTCGGTGAGTAACCTCCCGGGTAATATACCATAGTGAACACCCCCTATAGGTTCCCCTAAATGTTGCAGATTGGACACCCCTCACTGATCCCAGTGGGGGTTTTTTGTTGGGCAATCGGTCTCCCCCTACATGTTGCGACGGTTGCAGAAATGTCACACCCCTAAAACTACAAAAAATATGGAGGGATTACATGCGCATGTACTGGGGGGTGGGGTGGCCGTTGCCCCGGGTTTCCGCCATCGAATATTTTTCCTCATCGCCGATGCCGTGGGCAACCCCTTAAGGGTAAATCCGGCGTGTCATACTGCTATTATAGCCCAGCAGGTAACTTATACACGTACCCGCGCGACAAGTAGGCGAATTCGTTTTGAATTGCCCCCAGTGTCCCCCAAAATGTTGCACGTCGAGGGCGTGGCGGCGTGTTATCCACGACAAGCTACACAACCGGATAGCACAACAATAACAGCCGATTGGGTATTATTCCCCCGTGCCCACGAAAAACCCCCCCAGCGGTTAAACTGGAGGGGCTACAAGGCGGGGCGGAGGGAGTCACCCCGACGTGTTGCGAAAGCTACTACTTGTTAAGTAACCCAGCGATGTAATACGCAATAATCCCAAGCGGAATAGCGTAGGCGATAACGAAAGCCAGTATCTCTAAGCGTTCCATCTTGTCACCCAGCGAGTTGCGTAATTAAGACCGACTGCACCGCCAACCAGACCAACAACACCAGCCAAGCCAAACAGTGAAGATATCATAGGGGAATAATTGCCGTTGACCATGTTTACATAAGCTAAGTAAATAATTAATAGGCTTTGAAAAATTATAGTTGCGGCAATCATAAAGCGGATAAAAAACTGCATGTTGTCCCCCTAACGTGTTGCGATTTGTTTCATGAGTTCGACAAGAGCCGACGCATTGGTTGCCATCTCTTTAATCTGCTCGGATGTCTCATCAAGTTTTAAATCAATGTCGTCGATGCGATTCTCTAAAGACTCTAGTCTGTCAGATAATTGCGATAAGTCGTTTAGCTCAGTTTCTAAACTGTTTACCTTGTCAACAAGCTCGGAGTGTTTATCTTCTAGCGTATCACTGTTAAGCGTTAGCTCGTTGATAATCTCACCGACTGAGCGTGTCTCAATTGTTACCGAATTTCCGATGCTGTCCATTCTCTTAATCATTGTGTTCCTCACTTTCCTAAAGGTTCTCAAAAGGCGGAAGTGCCTCGTGAGCATTTGGATTGTACTTCTTAACAAATTGAATTGTCAAGGCGGCGGTTATTCTTTCCCGTGTTTTTGGGTGGGAGTCCACGCGGTTGTTAATCCACTTATGAACCGCAAGGGTGCTGAGTCCGGTTTGTTCGGTCAGGGTAATTTGTGTCATACCCAAGACCTTGACTACTGCCTTGCGTAATCCGGCGGGGTCTTCCCGTTCTTCTACAACATGCGAAGCGAAAAGCTCGGCGGCGGTTGTTGGTAATTTAAATTCTGGTTCGGTCATTGTGTTTTGTCCTTAGTTTATAATTGCGCCCAGAATAACGAGGGCAATAATACATAATAAAATCCTGTAAAAAATGGCTAAAATCTCACTCATGATTTCGCCCGACTATGCCGCAACTTTAGCAGACCAAGCGTCGGAGTTGATAACGTCCCGAACCTTAGCTTGTCGTTGAAGTTGAACATGAGGCACCCGGTTTGCGTCGGTTGTTCTAGCCTTCCTTGTCCGGTCGTTTCCATCGTCGTCTGTCCAGCTGGCATCCTCTGTCACATGAGTTGACCAAGCTGTAAGGGCATTGTACCCAGCCCATAAGTTAGAACCTAATTCTGCACTTTCCTGATCATAGCGGTGCAACATTTGCCCAAGCAATGCGACGTTAACCTTTTTAGATTGGTCGGTTGTTGCTACTGCACCCCTTGACGTGTTGCGGCACAAAGTGGTTTCCATTATTTCCCGCCATTCGTCACGATTAAGGTCAATGGTTTGCATCCGCCGGAAGTAGTTCCGATTGTTGCTAAACGTATCTAGCCCGACAATGCTATTTGCTGTTATGCTTTCCGGCGATAGGTTGCGGGTGTGTTTACGTTTAGCATGATAGACTTTTTCCCCGCCAAATACTTGCGTGTTCCGGCAATAATTACGATACGCACCAGCAAAGGCTTGAAAAGCCCATGACATGTCTACGCTGTTGATTGTGTCCATGCGGGCAACCATTGGGTCGGTTAGCCGTCCCGAAGGTAAGTCAAGACGCAAGTCATTGAAATGCACCTCACGGGTTGCACGTAGTCCACCATCTAGAACAGTATCTTTTACCCAAACGTTATTGGTTGGGATGTTGCTGTCTTTTAGCTGTTTAGCTTGCTGGTCGAACATCTCAAGGTGACTGACTAGCTTATAGCTTTTTGACACCGGACGGGCTGGAAGTGGTTCATCATACTCGTTGACCAACTGGAAATAGTCAGGAATAGATTTCCCACCAATGGTCTGTATACTGCGTTTAAACGTCCGACAATCTGCGAAGGCGTCAAGATTGCCCACGTCGTGATGTTCGAAAGTAGTCAGCCCTTTACTCGTGTTATAACTTGGAACAGTAGTCTCTAAAAAATTGTGTAACATCGTTTAATCCTTTCTAAAAAATAACGATAAATAATTTATGTACTGATTTGTTTTTTTGTACAAGTAATTTTTTAATGATGTAAGAATTTTATTTTTTCGGCAGCACCCCAACACAAACCGCAAGTTGCACAAGATTTTGTTTTTCCGGTTTGTTCGGGGCAAGTTATCGCGTCGGGTGTTGCAATGCTTTCATGGCTGGCACTGTCAGGCAAGTCAGGCATGTCAGACCAGCGAATAGAAAAGCGTAGCCCAAAATTCATTTTGGTTTTACGGATCTCTTGATGTATTGCACAAGCGGAGTCATTGCGGTGCGTATAGCCCCAAATGGCAAGGTTGGGATTTGTTGCCAGTAGTCCAGCCCATAACTTCACATAGTCCGGTGAGTAAAAGTCACCTAACACATGTAACCGGATAAGAACCCCATCGGGATACTTAGCACATAGGGCTGGCACTTCTTCATCCAGTCTCTTCTCAAGTTCCCCGCCATGTTGCAAACGGTGAGCAAACGGCATATTGTTTCCGTAACAATCCGCCCAGCGTTCGCAACTTGTGGGGCATGTTGCCCGTTCTTCTAATGTAAGGCTAAAAACTTTGTACCCCTTAAACTTGCCTTTAGTGACAAGCCGACCAAGTTTGTTTTTAGGCTTCGGATGTTTAAGCAGTGCGTACGGATAGTCGGCAAGGTCTCGACGTGCCTTGCTGTAACGTGTTCCAATTAGTTCCATGTTGTCCTCTCTTTCTATATCTCAATAATTAATCCCGTTTGTTTTTTGTGTCAAATGAAAAAAGCCCCGCCAGAATTAACCAGCGGGGCAAAATAAGCGGAGGAGAAAGGAGGGAAAAACTCCGCTTAATTATAATTTCTTGGCACTATAAAATTACGTACCAGAGTGAATATTAATAACATTAAATTCATTTGGCTACAGTGTCAATAAATAAGTGGCGACGGAATTCATTTCGATATTCATTCGCTAAGAGTGAGCAGAAATTCATTGCTTTCCACTGGTCGTCGAACACGCCTAGAATTGTTTGTACGGGGAATTCATTTGCTTGCCCACGATCCGATTCAATACCCAACGATGTGGACTTCATTTGACACCACACGTTGACCTTCTTGTCCCAGCGTGGCTTGATACCAAATTCAATACCTTTTTCAAAGTGCATCATTATTCATTCTCCTTATCACGTTTTATTTCATAGATATCTATTGATACGAGGTCAGTGTCTTCGTAGAAATCACACACGTTTTCACCATCCTCTATCTCTTTGAGTTCCTCTTCATTAACCCAAAATTCATAGTATTCACGAACGACAACCTTGCCACCTTTTGACATTGCGTCATTCTCTTTCTGTATGTCGATTACTGCTTCATCACTCATGTTCGCCATCCTTTCTTCTGCCTAAATTTGGTTGAGGGGCGTACCCCCATTCCATGAACACTTCAGGTTTTTTCTCTGCTACTTTGTAGGTTGCCACTGTTACAGCGGCGGCGGCTAACAAAGCTATGTGACCTAACATTGACCAGACAAAACCTGCCCATGAGCCAACTGCAACAAAGAAAGCAATGACCCACATGTAAGCAAGAACCTGCAATATCATGTGCCTGACATGAACATCAGGTATGTTTTTTAGGGGGCTTAGTTTGTGGTCAAACACTGTGTTCCAACAGTCATAAACTAACTTCTGTGTTCTCTTAATCATAGTCTTGTGACTCCTTTAATGTGTCCCAATCACGGACAATCTCAATATCAACAACGAAAGATGTCTTACAACTGGTACAGTCATAAAATTCTACCTCACAGTTTTCTTCATGTGAGAATTCAAGTTCGCCATTACAGCTAGGGCACTTACCCTCCGCCATGACCCATCTCCTTGTATGTACCACCTGACCAACTTGGTGGATACCAATCTAGTATTACGTTAACTTCAAACGGGGTGAGGTCGTGTTCGTCGTCCTCGTCTATCCATTTGACCATGCCCTCATCTAGTGCATCAACGAATGAACCCAAGTCCATCGACATGATGTCACCTGCCTTTGTGTTCCACTTGTGGACATCAGTTTCATCAACCAAATACACCGCAACACTTTCATTAGATTGAAACTGCTGAAGTTTCTCAATAAGTTCTCCTACTTTAAACACACCTTTAATCATGACTGCATCCATTCCTGTTTGAATGTTCTACCAGCCACAGTGTACTGCTGTACTGTCTCAAGGTTGATATTACGATAGCCTCGACTCTGCACATCGTAGACAGTCAACAGACTGTAGTTGAATTCATCAGAGGCTTTGCCCCCAGCGTGTTGCTGTACACCTAAACGGCAAACCATCTTACGGGTCGAGCCGTCTGCTTTGACAAAAGTTATACTAAAAAACTTACCACCAGCACGATTGGTCAGTTTGTACTTGAGGAGTTCTACCTCTTTGAAATCACGTTTGGTCATGCGTCTTTCCTTTCCCATAGGTGAAACTGTCTGTCTGAATCGGTTGTGTAGTTGTCAGGCTGTTCCAGTCCTTTGATGCACTCGTAAACAGAACAATATACAGTACCACCTTCTGAACTTCTCCAAATGTTTAAATCAAATATGCGGTCGCCCAGCCCAACGCCGTACCACATATCCCAATCATGCTGGTTAGCAAAATCATCATAACTCTGATGGCTGAACGCCATGAGATAACCCTTCTCGTAGTCACTCAACTGCAACTCATCAATCATCATGCTCTCCCATACATTACGTTATGTACAAAAGGTTCAACACTACGATTCAGCTTTAGCTTATCGCCAGTCCATTCGTAGTATCCATGAATTTGGTCAGGTTTGTTTTCGTAGCATTTGTAAATTACCACCTCATGAACATCACGAGGCTTGGCAATTAAAGACTGTGTGACAGAGTGTTTGCAACTCTTGATGTTGTTAAACAAGTGGATAACAACCAGCCTAGTCTCCTTAAAGTTTTTGATATCATCTTTTATGATGATGTCTGCGTAATACATCGTATACTCCTGTGTTAAAAACAACGATACGTATTTAATTACAGGACAACAAATCAGTCGTCAACATCTTTTTTTCGTCCAGCTTCAGATATCTCTTCTATAGTTCTGCAACACCCTATGCAACGCCCGTCTTCTCCTAGCTTGCATTTTTTTACACAGCGTTTTCTCTCTTCAGTTTTAGCCCAATCTTCTCGTAATCTTCGAGCGATATACTTATCATAACTTTCTCGACGCTTATCAGGTATCGTCTGTGGTTTGTTCTGTTTCTGTGACAGGCTTTTGGCTGCCGGATTCATTTGCTTCCTCTTCTTCAAGTTCTATCTCCTCAATTAAATCCATCAGGGATTGTATCTTCATTTTGATCCGCATAATTCTAGCTTCACTCGTCATATTCAATTTCTTTCAATGTTTTAGGCCACAGGAATATAGGAGTTGTTTCTCCTACATAAGAGCCAGCAATGTTGAAATCAAAATGTTCAAATGCATCCTCTGAAGACATGCCCTCCTCCATAAGGATAAGTAGAACTTCAGTTGCATCGTAGACAATACAGTTCTCCATACCTATTCGTTGACTAATACCTACAACTGCTCTGTCGAATTCTTCTGGTAGCTTCAACTTCACAAGCTCATCTCTCGATATATCTGTATGTGCCATGCTTCATATCCTTTATGCCAATCTTTCTTAAATGTCCAATCTTCATTTAACTTTCTCTTCATTCGTTCAATATATTCATCTGCTTCAATTTCTTCAGCTATCAAACGGGTAGTAAGCTGTGTATATTTTTTATCTCTCTTTACCATATGGTTCTCCCTATAGGTAAGTTAACGGTTATTTTATATTACAGGTAAATCCCAATGTGTACCCTTCGGGATTATAACAGTGATTTGTAGTAGGCTGTCAACATAAAAATTCATTTGACATGAAATTCATTTGGGTTTATGCTCGTCATTATGAGCATGATACACGACTATATCGAGTCCTTGAACATTCAGGGTGGTACACGTTACCGTTCTGATTGTCCATCCTGTGGACATAAGAATTCATTTGCCGCCTTCAATGACGGGATGAATATCATATTCAAATGCTTTCACGCTGACTGTAACACAAAGGGTCGGCTTCGGGTTCGGCTCTCTGCCGACCCTCCGCCTCTGCGTACTCGTAACCGTTACGAAGAATCAGATAAGCCTTTGAATTCATTTCAAATTCCAGACACATTTGTAGACATATCTCGTAGTGCTGTAGCAATGCGGTACATGAAAGATGTCAATGTGTTTGATGCCTATGCTCACCGCACCGTTCGTCTCATGTATGATCAGAGATTGAACCGTGCGGTGTTTCTCATTAGAGACGGGGCAAAGACAGTTGATGCTGTTGGTCGAACCCTTGCAGGAGCAAGACCAAAATGGTATCGATACGGAAAGTCCAAACAACTATTTATGGCAGGAGATGCTCGTGATGCTGTGCTAGTCGAAGACTGTGCATCAGCTGCGAGTGTTAGTCACCTAATGACTGGTGTTGCTATGTTAGGTACATCACTGCTCAAAGAACACATCGTCCAACTCAAGAAGTTCGACACCGTGTATGTTGCGTTAGATAAGGACGCTACCAAGCTAGGCTTGAAAACTGTTCAGACACTCAAACCACATCTGAATGTCCGGATGCTTATTCTTGAAGATGATTTAAAAAACATGGAAAAGGAAAAACTGAATGAGTTCATTAGAAGAAAAACCGATTGAACAACAGATTCTACAATTCGTTTTGCATCGTGACTTTTACGCGAATGTAAAACACATATTGTCAGAGGATATGTTCGAGGGTTTATCCAAGACAGTATTTAGAACAATTCTAAACTGTCATGACGTTGCAACTACGAACCTGACCGCAGGGGAAGTTCATTCAATGTTGCTGACATCTAACCCTGCACTAACTAAATCAAGCCGAGAAGATTTGGCTGACATATTCGGTAGTATGCGTGACCCTTTGGAAGAACAGAACGTTGACCTTCATCGTAAGATTGTCGAAGAGTTCTGGGCTCGTGACCAAGCACGTATCATTGGCGAACGTGCGATTGACATATACACTGGAGATTCAACTGACTTCACAACCATAAAGCAGGTGCTTGATAGAGTATCTGAACACACAGTAAAGGGCAGTGAGACCTATACAATATTTGAGGATGATTTTATGCAACTAATCGAGAACGAGGAAAAGGGGCTAGACTTCCCATTTGACCTCAACATAATCAAAGAAAACCTTCCGGGCATGTCTCGTGGTAATTTAGGTATTATCTTTGCCAGACCAGAGACAGGAAAGACAACCTTCTGTGCCCATCTCTGTGCTTCGTACATTAAGAACAAGCACAAGGTTGCGTATTGGGCAAACGAAGAACCTGCCGCTAAGATAAAGCTACGGATTATTCAAAGTTATTACAAACTAACAAAGCAAGAGATGGTAAAAGACAAGTCCATCATCAATGAAAAGTACATAGAAGATATCAAGCCCTATCTTACTATCGTGGACTCAGTAGGTTCATCTGTTGAGGAGCTCGATCAGTATTGCAAACTGGCTGACCCTGACATCGTGTTCGCTGACCAACTTGATAAGTTTCGTGTTAACGGAGACTTTGGTCGTGGTGACGAACGTCTCAAGGAGATATACATCAAAGCACGGGAGATAGCCAAGCGCAACAGTCTGTTGTTCTGGGCTGTATCACAAGCAAGTTACGAAGCACACAATCGCATGAACATTGATTATTCTATGATGGATAACAGCCGTACTGGTAAAGCAGGTGAGGCAGATGTAATCATAGGTATAGGCAGAACGGGGGATGTTGATGATGATAATTACATGAGATATCTCTGTGTATCCAAAAACAAAGTGAACGGATATCACGGAATGATAAACGCAAACATAGATATACATCGGGGGTTTTATTACTAATGGCTATGATACACGCAAGAGGAACACTGAGCGAAATGGTCGCTGCAGCACAACTCATTAAACAAGGATGGCATGTCTTCCACAATCTAGGAAGTAACGGACTGATAGATTTGGTTGCTGTCAATGCAAGAACTGGGGAGACTCGTTTCCTAGATGTAAAAACAAAATCATATCGTAAGGATGGGTCGCTCATTCATAGGGTAGCAACTTCTGAACAGAAGAAGATAGGTGTTGAGATTTATCTTGTAGACAGAGTAAACATGGAGGAACTCAATGAACATAGTAACACTAGACGTTGAGACAACAACAAAGGAAAAGCCCAACGGGGCGTGGACACCTTCCCCCTTCTTTAAGAACATGCTGGTCAGCGTCGGCTACAAACGTGTGACTGACATAGGAGTAGATTACCTGTGCTTTCATCACGAGGAAGAGAAGACTAGCATAGGGGGATTTGAGCAGGTTCAATCTACACTTGATTCCTGCGATCTTCTCATCGGTCACAACATTAAGTTTGACCTCATGTGGTTACGAGAGTGTGGGTGGTCTTATCGAGGGAAACTGTATGACACGATGGTTGGTGAGTATATACTGGCTGGCTCTCGTCGGTGGCCTCTTAGTCTTGCAGCACTCGCTGAGAAGTATGAAGTAGGCAGCAAGAAGAAAGACCTTGTGCAGCCCTACCTTGAAGATGGCGTTACGTTTGACAAGATACCGTACAATATTGTAGAAGAGTATGGTAAAGAGGATGTGCTTGTTACGGAGCGCATTGCATTGAAACAAGCCGAAGCCTTTGGCACAACACTCGAAAGGATGTACAATGAGCTCTAGTTTACAACCCACAGTTCTTATGTCTTGTGAGATGACCGACGTTCTTTGTGATATCGAACGTGCTGGGATTAAGATAGACAGGCAAGCACTGACACAACTTAAGGAAGATTTTGAGAATGAGCAGGAGGAGCTTAAACTTAAACTACGAAGTATGGCGCAAGCCGCAATGGGCGATACCCCTATCAATCTAGATAGCCCTGATGACCGTTCTGTCCTGTTCTACTCTCGTAAGGTGAACAACAAACAGGTGTGGAAGACCCTATTTAATCTAGGCACTGAACAACGGGGAGCTACAAAGAAACAGAAACTGCGTACTCGTATGAAACAGAACGAGTTCAAACATGCCGTTAGCGACAACACCACTGTACTCCGCCGCACAATCGGTTCTCAGTGTATGGACTGTGAAGGAACAGGACGGGTGTCCTTCATTCGCAAAGATGGTAGCGAGAGTAAAGCCAAACGAATTTGCCCATCATGCAACGGAAAAGGAATGACCTATGTGGATACTGGAAAAACTGCGGGATTTAAAATTAACCCTAGAGGAGTCGCTGATGTGGCAGCGGGTGGATTTAAAACAGATAAAGATACGCTTGAACAACGTCTTGACGAGTTATCCGGAGAGGCTAAAGAGTTTGTGGAGGCGTACGTGCGATACTCTGCCATTAGAACTTACCTTTCTAATTTTGTTGATGGGATGTTCAATAATCTTGATCACGATGATTATATTCATCCTGAGTTTATGCAGTGTGTTACTGCAACAGGTAGACTATCTTCTCGAAACCCGAACTTTCAGAACATGCCGAGAGGGTCTACGTTCGTTATCAGAAAAGTTGTCAAGAGCCGTTGGGAAGGTGGTAAAATACTTGAGGGGGATTACGGGCAGCTAGAGTTTCGTGTTGCTGGATATCTCTCTGGGGATGATGCTATATACAGTGATGTCAAAGCTGGTACAGACGTTCACAGCTACACCGCAGAGATTATTGGATGTAGCCGACAGGAAGCGAAGGCGCATACCTTCAAACCGCTATATGGTGGTGTGACTGGTACTGATTCTCAAAAGCGATATTACAATGCGTTCAAGGACAAGTATGCTGCTGTGACTGAGTGGCAAGATGATATGCAACGGCAAGTTGTAGCCAAAGGTTACATAACCTTACCATCTGGCAGACAGTACCACTTCCCGGGAACTAAGTGGACAAAGTGGGGTACTGCAACAAACCGTACAGCTATCTGTAATTATCCTGTGCAGGGTTTTGCAACAGGTGATTTGCTACCACTTGCCCTAATACGATTGCACAATATGTTGCGTGAAAACAACACACAGAGTGTAATATGCAACACAGTACACGACAGTATTGTTATGGATGTGTATCCGGGGGAGGAGCAGACTGCGATTGACTTGATGGCAGAAGCAATGCTGGCTATCAAAGAAGAGGCTCATAAACGATACGGCATCTACTACGATATGCCAATTGATATAGAATTAAAAATAGGTGATAATTGGCTTGACACCGAGCTAGTTGACCTCTAAAATAGACAGACTAACTAGTCATAGGAGTAAAGAAAATGACAAATGATTTAGCAACACTTGATAATATTAACCTTGAAAATTTAGATGAAGCAGCACTTATGGCCCTTACGGGGCAGGGCGGTGCACCTGCGACAGGTTCTGGAAAGGGCTTGCCTCGCTTGTCAATTAACTATACTGATGAAGATGATGATGGTAATTCATTACCAAAGGGGCATTGGAAGCTAATGCTTGATGGTCGCTTTGTTTACGCAGAAAAACTTACACTGCGTCCCTTTAGCCGTATGTACACATATAGTCACTGGGATCAGGAAGAAAGCGTATTCATCTCACAATCAATCCAGACAGCCAGCTTGGGTGACAAGTTTCCTGATTCAATTGGTACAGAGAAGTGTGGTCGTTTACCAAAAAATATAGAGGCTGAACTTGCCGCTACAGACCCACGCCTTCTACTTTCTCGTGAGGTAGTCTGTAACCAAGTTGTGTATGCAACCGTGTCGGGTACAGCAAAGGATTCAACAGGTAATGAGATCGAATTAGATAACGAGCCTGTAGTCGCTTACTTTAAGAAGTCAGGTTTCCGCCCTGTACGTGAGGCACTTGACCTTGTGACTCGGCAGAAGAAACTTATGCAGAAGTCTGTGTTTGAGCTTGGAACTAAGAAGATGAAAACAGGAAGTGTAACTTTTTGGGTTCCAACTTTTGCAATGACAGAGTATCTTGATGAACTTACTCAAGAGGACCTTGAGCTCATTAAAAAATTCTTAGAGACAATTAAAGGGTATAATGATGGTATCCTTGAAAAGTACAGAGAAGCAGCAAAACTAAGCATGGATAGCGTTGACGTTTCACTAGAAGCGGAACTTGCAGATGCTGACGCTGCCTAAAATACAGGCGGCTCTTGAGAATGCAGGGCGGGGGAAAATCAATCTCCCGCCTGAATTTTCTGAGGAGTTTGTTGAATCTGTAGCCGCCGCTATCCAGAAACAATTCAGCAGAAAGTCCGACAGGTCTGGCATACGTATGTCAGGGTTAGGTAGACCGTTGTGCCAACAGCAGCATGAGATGGCTGGTAATAAAGAAACAATGGACTACACCACATATATGCGTTTTATTTTTGGTGACATGATAGAATCTTTAGCTGTTCTTGCAATGAGAGTAGCTGACGTAGAGATTATTGACCTTCAGAAGAAGGTAGAACTGGAGCTTGACGATGACATTAAAATCAGTGGGACGTTGGATATCATCATTGACGACGGATCAGGACCAAAAGTCTGGGACATTAAATCCGCGTCTGATTACTCTTTTAACCATAAATTCGGCTCTTTCGGAGGATACGAAAAGATTAAAGAAGACGACACTTTTGGATACGTTATGCAGGGGTATCTGTATTCTACTGCTGCTGGTTTGCCTTTTGGTGGTTGGATTGTCGTAAACAAAAACAACGGTGAGTGGATTATGTGCGCCGCACCTGATGATCAAGAGCAAGACCGTAAACAATATATTGCTGATGCAAAGGCACGTGCTAAGTATCTACTGTCGGACAAACCTTTTCGTAAGGAGTTTCAACCCGAAAAGGAGATGCACAAAGGGCAGCCCACAGGGAACATGCTCATGCCTCGAACCTGTTCGTTTTGCGGTCACAAAAGTAAGTGTTGGCCTAAAGCTAAGTTTGCACCTAAAGCAACATCACGTGCTCAGAGCAGACCGGGAACGTGGTACACTAAGTTAGCTAAAGAAAGCGTTGTGTAATGTATACTATATATTATGATGAGTTTAGACCGGGCATGTTGTTCTTAAATCCTAACACACATTTTGTGTATGTTGAAGCTGCACAAAAACGTGGAGGTGATGCTGCTGTTATACAGCTAAGAAACAGTCAACGAGGATTGTCCGTTACAATGTTAGAACAGTATCTACAGGACGATATGAGAGGTCAATTGCAAGACGAAACATATCAGCGTGACTTTAAAACTATTGAAGAAGAATTTAAACGAATTACCTATGTGGTTAGGAGTGGCGGCATTGTATGGCTACCAAGCAAAGAAATACAAGTACAGATTACCTGTTTAGAAAAATCATCCCCCAAGATGGCAGGGCACATTATGAAAAGACTAGAACACCTGACGTTGAACTACTCGCCACCGAGCATAGAGTTACCATAATGGCGGGGCGACATAAGTTTAGATCTGACTTTGAGTTACGTGTTGCTCGTAAGTTAGCTGAGAACGGTAGAGACTTTGAGTATGAGACGCAGAAGATACAGTTTCAACCTAAGATAAAAAACTACACACCAGACTTCTGGTTTCCTGAATACGATTTTTATGTTGAAACAAAAGGTAAGTTTGATTCAGCAGACAGAAGTAAACACTTGCTGATAAAGAAACAGAACCCAGACGTTGATATTCGTTTTGTGTTCCAACGTGCTAAGAACAAGATCCGAAAGAATAGTAAAACAACCTACGCTATGTGGTGTGAGAGGCATAAATTTATGTGGGCAGAGGGCAGCATACCAGAGGAATGGTTCAAATGAGTGATGATGAAATTGAAAACGAAATTGAGTTAGAAAAAAACTTCTTGTTACCGGACAGGTATTATGTTATACTGAAGCCCAACGAAGCTGGATTCAGTGCTAAAGTGTTTGATACTACCGGGGGTTTACTTGATGAAGATGGACATCCACACCCCGGGGAGGTTGCAGTCGAAGGTATCCTTGCCCTACTACAAGCAGACATTGATCAAGTATTCACCAGCGGCGTTGTTGCTATACAGGCTCGTGAACACTTTAATGAGACTGTCGAGGAAGAAGACGAGAAGGATAGTAACATTATCCGAGTTGATTTTGGAGCTAAACAGTGACACGTAAAAAAGATGCAGTAAACAAACCTCCACACTACAACCAAGCGGGGATAGAGTGTATCTCTGCTATTGAAGCTGCCACAGGAGAGGGCTTTGAGTATTACCTACAGGGTAATATTATGAAATATTTATGGAGATACCCCTACAAGAATGGTCTAGAAGACCTGAAGAAGGCTCAATGGTATCTAAACAAGTTGATAGAAATAAAGGAGAAATAATATGTCGAATCAGCTACCCACAATTTACCAGCAATTTATTCACAAGTCACGGTACGCCCGATGGTTGCCTGAACATAACAGGAGAGAGACGTGGGAAGAGACTGTGCAACGTTATACTGGCTTTATGTATAATCACCTTATACGTGAGCACAACTATTATGTAAACGAAGTATTTGCTGATGAATTAGAGGAAGCTATTCTTAATTTAGACATCATGCCATCCATGAGAGCTATGATGACTTCCGGTCCCGCGCTAGAGCGTGACAACATTGTAGGGTACAACTGTTCATATATGCCTGTAGACAGCCCTCGTGCGTTCGATGAGTGCATGTACATACTGATGTGCGGTACAGGTGTAGGCTTCTCTGTTGAAGAGTCACAGGTGTGTAAACTACCTATTGTGAACGAACATTTTGAGGAGTCCCCAACTGTAATTAATGTTGCAGATAGTCGTAGCGGGTGGGCAAGATCGTTCCGTGAGCTTATCTCTCTGTTGTACGCAGGACAAGTTCCATCGATAGATGTGTCGTCTGTACGCCCTGCCGGGGTAAGATTGAAAACTATGGGGGGTCGTGCATCCGGACCGGAGCCGCTTCTAGAGTTGTTTAACTTCTGTATTGACATGTTTAAGAGAGCCTCTGGTCGTCGCCTCAAGGCAATTGAGTGCCACGATATCATGTGTAAGGTAGGTGAGATTGTTGTAGTAGGCGGCGTACGTCGTTCTGCTCTGATTAGTTTATCTGATTTATCTGACAGAGAAATGTCTCACGCCAAGTCTGGGAAATGGTATGAGACTGAGGGACAGAGATCACTGGCTAACAACTCTGTTTCGTATTCTAAAAAGCCCGACATTGGAACGTTCCTAAAAGAGTGGTTATCTTTGTATGATAGCAAGAGTGGAGAGCGTGGTATTTTTAACCGGGAGGCAGCTAGAATAAAAGTTGCCGAAAACGGAAGACGTGATACTGAACACGAGTTTGGTTGTAATCCGTGTAGTGAGATTATCTTGCGCCCCTACCAGTTCTGTAACTTGTCAGAGGTAGTTGTTCGCCCGACGGACACGTTAGATGAACTTAAACACAAGGTACGCCTTGCAACCACATTAGGAACATTTCAGAGCACTCTTACCAACTTTAAATATCTTCGTAAGATATGGGAGAATAACACCAAAGAAGAACGTCTTCTGGGTGTATCATTAACGGGTATTATGGATCACCCTGTTCTATCTAAGACCGTAGACTCTGTTCGTTGGCTTAAAGAGATGCGGCAAGCTGCAGTCGATCAAAACGCATATGTTGCTGAACAGATTGGTATTGAACGTTCTGCCGCAATCACCTGTGTCAAACCGTCAGGCACTGTATCACAACTCGTAGATGCTGCCAGTGGTATTCACGCACGACATAACTCTCATTATGTTCGAACTGTACGAGGAGATAACAAAGACCCTCTCACACAATTCCTTATTGATCAGGGCGTACCGAGTGAGCCTGATGTTATGAAGCCAGAAAACACAACTGTATTTAGTTTCCTTACACGTTCTCCACACGGTGCTATTTGTCGTGATGCTATGTCGGCTATTGAACAACTTGAATTGTGGAAACTATACGCTATACACTGGTGTGAGCATAAACCCTCAGTAACCATCAGCGTCAAAGAAGACGAGTGGGTTAAGGTTGGTGCATGGGTATATGAGAACTTTGATATCTGCAGTGGTATATCCTTTTTGCCGTTTAATGATCACACCTACCAACAAGCTCCTTATCAAGACATTACTGAAGAAGAGTATAACGGCAAGTATCAAAAAGTATCTAGGTATGTATACCCAGTGGGAACAAAAGATAATTACTTAGAGTCGTTAGATATAAATTTAACATTACCTGAATCTATTGACTGGAAAGAACTAGAAACATTTGAAACAGAAGATACAACTAACGGAAACCGAGAACTGGCATGTTCTGCAGATTCCTGTGAGGTTGTAGACATAGTGGCAGCGGAGTAGAAATTATGGATTATTCTTGGTATACGTATGGAATGTATGGTATTATTATTGGCATAATGATATTTGTTTTTTGGGATACTTACTAATGATTATATCAATTGACGTAACTGAAGATATGCTGCAACAGGCTGCTAAAAAGGGTGCACAGATGCAGTTTCTATCGGGTAGCATTACCAATGGGACGAGCAACGTTTTGGGAAGTCTTGGCGAGGTAATCGTGCAGAAACATCTTAACGCATCTTCGAGCAATACGTTCGACTACGACATAGTGCACGAGGGTAGACGCATAGATGTGAAGACCAAGCGGTGTGACTCCGAGCCTTTACCTTACTACGATTGTTCTGTTTCTGCACACGGCTCTAGTCAAGACTGTGATGAGTATGTGTTCGTTCGCGTATTGCACAATATGAAACGTGCTTGGATACTTGGTAGTATACCTAAGTCTGAGTTCTACGAGAAAGCGACTCGCTATAAGCGGGGGGATGTTGACCCATCAAACAACTACACGTTCCGTGCTGACTGTTACAACATACCAATCAGTAAGCTAAAGGACGTAGCATGAAACCGAAAGCAAAAACTCAGATAGATGATCTGTTTTCTCTCCGTATGGGTATGACCCGATCAGGTGATATTAAGATGGAAATGGATTACGTAAATGCAGAAGTATTTACACAGACTATGAATGAACAAGCCCCTGACTTTACAGACGCATGGAAGGTTGCATCCCTTTTACGTTATCTAAAAACAAAGGGTGAAGAGATAATGGAGAGATCAAATGGTTACGTCACGTGACGAAAACAAACAACGAGAGGCAGCTAGGAACGATCCTAGACAACTGGCTTTCCCTTTTTTGGAGGCAGACCCCGATGAAAGAAACTGGTACTACGACGGCGACGGTACAAAAAGATACAAAGAAAACGGATACGAGGTTTACCAACAAAGTAACCCCGTATCGTGATGTATCTTGGTACATCAAATGGATTGGTACAATATTTATTCTGGCAGCAATCTCTGTCAGAGCGTCCATGTGGAGCTCCGAGCTTGACCTCATATTCTCTTTGGTAGGGGCTATACTATGGCTTATTGTTGGGCTGATGTGGCACGACAGAGCTATCATTGTAATCAATGCAGTGGCAACAGTTTTGTTGTCAGTCGGTCTAATCAACACACTAACTGAAATGGCAGGAATGTAAACATGAGTGAATCATCAAAAGTAATAATTGACGATAAAGAATTTAATTTAGATAACTTTACAGACGAGCAAAAGTACTTTGTTTCGCAACTCTCTGATATCCATACAAAGAGAAATCAATTGGATTTTCAAATAGCACAACTGAACGCAGCACATCAGACGTTTACAACAATTCTCAAACAAAGCGTAGAGGAGCCCCAAAATGCTGGAAGCACTGATACTCAAACTTAAAGGCGAGATAGCTGTAGCGAAAGCAAACGTTGATGTCTACCTTAACAACGCTGCGGGTATCGGAGAGCACCCTGATATCGTGGAGGCTGTCGAGACACAGATAGAGAAGATAGCGTCTGCAGAAGAGAAGATAGAGACGATACAGAAGCACTTCGACTGGCTGTAAAGAGACAAAAAAATAACCCCGGCAAGATCAACCTGCCGGGGCTTTTGTGTAGAGGTCGGGTTAGCCCCGATCTTTTTTTTATGCTAGGTCGTTCTTGCCTTTACCATCAGCGGCAAAAGCAGGTACTTTCTTACCCTTTACTGTAGTCATAGGCAGACCACCACCAGCCATCATTTTAGGCTTCATGGTGTTGTTCATAGGCATGGGTGCTGACATTCCGGTGTTCATGCCGCCCATCATTTTCTTCTTGCGTTTCTTAGGCATACCGCCATACATCATCGGTTTCCGAGTGCTGCCGCCATACCTCATCCCTTTCGGGCCGTTTCCATAAGTCTTCATTGCATTGCTCCTTGCTGTTTTGCATTTATTATTTGTTCTCGTCTTTGTGATGGTTTAATTGGACGGGGTATATTGCCATCAATTTGAACGGGACTTTCTTGCTCTTGAAATAAAAAGTCTGCGCCACCTCGATATGTCACACCCGCTACCTCATATGCCTTTGATCCTACAAATTCAGATACTGATGTGTAATAGTCGCCGTCTGAATACAATGCATAATCTCTAGCAGTATATGTTAAAAAGGCTTTATACAAAGTGCTGCTTTGTTTTTGGGTGGGTGCTTTTCCACTTGTTAAAAGATCCATTAATATTTTACCTGCTTCTGGATTATCTAATAACGCTTTAAATGAGGCTTGTTTTGCTCTAACGCCAGCACTGGTAAGTAGTGATACTCCATAGAATGTGTATCCTACACGTCCTGACCAAACGGCAAAGAGACGACTTATCTCACTTACTTGGTTGAATGGCGAGGCTAAACCCCTTAACTTTACACCGTTTACAGAATCACCTATTTTTCTTGTATAGTTGCCCATGTAATTGCCTAGAGTTTCAAGATTCTCTGCTGCTACTGGTGATATTTCTCGTAAGTTATCTAGATAAAATCTGTCCTTTGATAGATCCATGAACTTTTGAAGTTTTTGTTTACTCTCTGCTGGATTTGCTACGTATAAAAGATTCTCAAAAACTATATTCTTATACTCTAATTCAACTTGTTTTGTAGCTTCTTCTACAGAAAGACCGTCTGCAACACGCATATCAATTGTTTTTTGTTTTATTCTTTTTAGCCCTTCCATACCATCTGGAGTTTCTAACATACTAGAAAAGACGGCCTCTGGCCTTTCTTTACCTAATGCAGCCCGAAAAGTTTGAAGGTTAGTTACAAGTGAAGAACGTGTATCCTTTGTTCTTTCTAAATCAGAAAGTTGATTGTCTAATTCAAGTTTTAAATCATCGACAACTCTTTTATCAAGTGCTGCTGCGCTTTTAAATTTTTGGCGACCTTTTCCTCTTCTAGGCGCAGTGGGCGGTGGAGCAGGTAGTACGGTGTCTTGAGCTAATAGTTCAAATCTAAAAGGCTCCCATAATTCTTCTTCAGTTATGAGAGGTTTGACAGACTCAACGCCGTTTTCGTCTACAGTTTTAACTCCTATTTTGCTTAACGTTTTGATGGTTGCTATTATAGAATCACCTTGATATAATGGATCAGATTTTATTTGAGGTGTGTCCCCTAAGAAACCTTCAATTTGAGTGATTCTTCCCTTTGACATATTTACGTTAAATATTTGACCCTTCTTTATTCGGTCACTAAATTCTTTTCCCCAACGACTGTTAAACATTGCGTTAAAAGCAAATTCTTTTATGCCGTCTTGCATCTCCTTAATTGCTTGTTTTCCCTCCTCAGATGACTCGTCTATAACAAACGATGTTATTTCACCAGCTTCATTTCTTACTGGTTTAGTTGCGTTAGGGTACAGTCTAGCATAGTCTGAGGTAATTCGGTCTGTCATAACTTGTTCCGTGTCAACTCCCGTCTTTTTTGCTTCTTTTATCGCATTATTAATTATATCCGGTACAAAAGTTGTTGCCATAATGTCGTCTTCTGTAATTTTTGCTGACAACACTTTGTGGGTGGGAACTTTTTTATTGTGGTATCTAGCTAAAAATACTGAATATTCTTCGTCTGCTTCGTTCAAAGCGTTACGATATTCTGGAGTTACATCTGTTGGATTAGAACTATAAAAATCTCTTCTAAATCCTGCATTTGGATCTATGATTGGGTTATTATCAGCATCTAACACAGGCAGACCTTCTGCATCAACTTCGTAACCTTTCATAATACCGTTCTTAATGGTATTACGTATCCTCATCAAGGCGATACCTGCTGGTGTTTTCGGGTCTACAGATTTTCCTAAAAACCCTACTACCTCTCTTAAAGCTGCTGCAGACACTCCAGTCCTCATAACTTCAGGGCCAACATCAAATCCTATCTCCCGTGAAAAACTTTCGTTTTTAAAGACAGCATCAAAGAATAAATATAACTCTGATGGAGTGCTGGGAGGTCCATCAAACATGTTTCGTACATCAACCGGAATATCTACCCTTTCGTATATTGAATCTGCTAGTTCTTTTGCACTGCCTTGAATTTCATTGAAATCCATATCCTCTATATTTTTACCAGAGAATTGAGAAAGGGCTTTAGAAAAAAATGGGGACTCTTTAAAAAATTCTAATGCTATCTTATTTACTAAAATTCTACGAGCAGGTGCTCCTTTTATTTTTCCTACATTTGTAGTACGAGCCGCTAGATCTGCGTTTACTTCAATGCCAAAATTAATATCAGCTAAATTCTCGTCCAACGCTTTTAACCCTGTGTCTCCATTTAAAAGGGCAATTAACACGCCCGCATCGGCTCTTGCGTTTTCTCCTAAACTTTCTACTTTTCTAAACTTAGCATCAATCTGAGCTCTATTAGCCTGATATCTCTTTTGAGCATTTTCTACTTGTTGTATAGAGGCTTGTGATGATTCTCCTATGTTACTAAAATTTTCTACAGCCTCTTTTCTAATCTTGTCAGCGTTAGTTAGGACTTTGGAAAACTCTGCTTCAAACGCATCGAAATCTTCAATAATACCGTCGTCTCCTACATACTTGGCAACAATTCGTTTATACTCAGATGATATAAAATCTTCTGGAAACATGTCGCTAACATCCATTAAATCCCCGTTAGCATCATATACCGGATTACCTGACAGAACCATCTCTTCATACTGTTTTGTTAAAGAAGTGTGGGCTCGTACAGCTTCGTTATACTGTCTGTCCACTAGTCTTTGTTCCTCTCGTACAGTTTTGTTCAAGTTACTAACAAAGTCTTTAGTCTCAGGTGTGAGACCATCAAGTGGTAGCGTGTCAAATTTATTTAATGTATCTGATATTTGTTGGCTTACTGTGGCTGCTGCTGTTTCAACAGTTAACATTTCGTCAGCAGAAATTTTTCTTGATGTTAAATTTTGAGTGTTAACAACAGTAGCAAGCTCTTCTGCATATGCCCTTAATACTCCAAGCTGTGTAACATTAGCTAGAAGTGTTAATATTTCATTTTCAGCAAACGCTTTTTCACCATTCGGCAAAGTAATTTCCGACAAAGACTCTGTCATTTGTTTGTAAGATTTAGCTTGTTCAATTAACATTTTTTTAAACACAGGACTTGCGTTGTCCAATAAAAGGTCCGAAACTTGTCTTTCCAAAGATCCAGCCGAGAACCTTTTAAAATAATCGTCAACATCTTGATCTGGATCTAGCTCTCCCAGTCCTTTTAAGATATTTACATACACAGTTCTCAAACCGGGTATTTTTACGGACAGATCTCCCGCTGTTCCAAATAACAATCTTCCGCTGATAGCTTTCCCTGTTTTCTTTACGAGAGGAGCATAAAGTGTGAAGGACATTAAAGCTCCTCCGAACTCACCCAAACCTCTATAGCTTTCTCCAAACTTGCTTGAAAGAATTTCCCCGGTTACTGCAGCCCCGTATGCAAAACCAAACTCTAATTTTGTTTCGTCAAATAGAGTTGAAGGAAATTCCCTATCTTTAAATGCGTTGATTAAATTTTTTCTTCCTAAATTTGCTACTTTAACAGATTGCTTTGAGTACTCTATCGCACCCTTAACTGAATGCGGGTTTATTTTTGATAGCACCTTTAAAGCATCATCATACTCTTTACTAACTTTGTCCGCTGCTTCTAGAGCTAACCCCTGTAAACTTCCTGTGTCTCCTCTTAATTCCGCCGCTAGTCTTAATCTTTTTTGCATCCCCTCTATTCGTGTGTTTCTAATAAACTGAAATTTATTAATTCCTGTGACACTTATTGCTTCTTCTGCAAACTGTCTTTCTAGTGTTGCAGTTGTAAACCCGCTTTTTTTTGCTTTGTTCACTGCCTCTTCAAAAGTAGATGAGTCAAATTTTTTAGTTAACCATCTTTGAAATTTAGGAGCTGTAGACAAAACACCGCGACCAACGCTAAATGCTCCAAAAGTAGCAGTGTAAGGAAGAGCTTCTATGGCAAAGTTAATACCCCCCTCAAATATATCTGCATTTGTTCTTATGAACACTTCAGCTTCAGCCTGTGTAATCCCAAGACCTGCAGCTACTTGTTCAGAGTAGTAAGAAAAATACCTAGAGTCTAGTTTATCTCCTGTAGCGTTAACCTTGTCAGGTTCCTGCACCAGTATGTTGTTAAGGATGTGACTAGCTACTGCACTTCCGTACGCTACCACCTCTGGTTTTTCAAAATCAGGACGTTCTCCCTCCATCCTGTTAATTCTTTCTTTTCCTAAACGATACTCTCTACGCTCTCTAGCAGACGCACGATCTTGTCGAGCAGGACCAAACACATATTTAAAATCACCAGTTGAAAGGGCTAACATGTTGTTGTACACACCCTTACCAAAATCTTCTAGACTTTCTCCGCGCCTTTGAGATAAGACAATACCTCTATCTGCAGCGTTCAGAATGTTATTTTGAACTATGGGGTTGATACCCAACGAAGTCATCCTGCGAGATTCTTTCAGTCTTTTGTTTTCGTCTTTGCTAAATAGACTTCCTACTAATTTATCAAAAAATGTTTGCGGCTCAGATGTAACTACTCCAAAGTCTCCTATGCTCTGACCTGTAAGTTCAGCGTTCTCATACCATTTGTCTAAATATGTTATGGCAACATTTACCTTTTCTCCATCTAAATTTAAAAACATTGTGTTTTCAAGTTTAGAATCAAGGGGCACTATGTGTCCTACTATCAAAGAACCTCTTTGCACCATTTTATGAAGCCTAAAATCGTCATCCGGTTGTACTTTTAAAGGTTTTGAACCTTTAATGTTTTGCAACCCATTCACTACTGAGTCAGGGTACTCGTTCCCTTGTGCGTCTGATGACACCCATACTATATCGGCATCCATAATTGCTTCAATCTCTTTAGCAGCCTGTTCTGCATCTCCTGTGTAGTAAGCATTAATATAGACTTGGTCTTGTGGATCTGAGGGCTTTGCTTCAATTGCTTTATTCCAATTGCCTATCTGCCTGTTGCGTAGAGCTTTATCTGAAGAGGTTGTAGTTTGTACTATTGAAGAGAGAGGTACACCCGCTTGGAATATTGGAGTAGAAACTACAGTTTCCTCTGTTGCTTCAGTCCTATCTATAATTTCCTGTACTTTACTATCTAATGTAGATTTAGATTCAATCGGCACTGGGTCTGAAGTAACTTGTTCTTGAGCAACTTGATTTTGTGCCTGTTGTTCAGGTAACTTCGTCAAAACTTCTTCAACAGCAGCAACGTCTAATCTGGAACTAGGTTCAAAGTCTTCATCTTTGGTAGGTGCAACGGGTGCGGTATCATCAACTGCAGCAACATCAAATTCCTGTCCACTTTCAGGTTTTTTAGGTTGTGGGCGCGGAAGCGGCACAGGTACTGGGGTTGGCATTAATTTAACGCTAAAACCACTGTCAGCTAATTTTTGCACCATTTCATCTAGAGGAATTTTGAATTTAGCTGCAGTATCTCTCAAATCTTCTGCCGTAAGACCTCCGCCTTTACCCGCAACGATACTCGGAGTATCACCCTGTGTATTTTGCACAGACACTAATTGTGAATTAGGTGTTTCTAAATTTATGGTCTCTTCAGATAAACTCATTATAGGGTTCCCTCTACAGTCATTATTTCTTCAGCCCCTGTATCAAAACCTTCTTGCTTTTTAAAATCAGGATCGTGTTCAGACATTTTGTTAATAGCCGCTATTGTCTCTTCTTGGTACATCGCAGCAATTTGCTCTTTTGTTAAGTTATCACTGTTTAAGATTTTATCACCTATACGTAACATGCTCTCACCACTGAAGGCTATTTTTAATGCTTCTGCTGCTTGCATCTCTTCCATGCTACCAGTAAGAAGTTTTTCTTTATATTCCATTTCTTTTTGAGCACTACGCATCATATACCGTAAAACCGTAGGAGCAGTTTTAGAGTTAGCCAACAAACCTTCAAGACCTTGAGCGATACCTGATATTCTAACATCAGTATCTGAAAGACGTGAATTGCCTGTCGAACTTTCTAAACTTTTAGCAAATGTATAGGCCAGTTTCTTTCTTAACAGAACTGCTAGTTGTGCCCTTGATGCGCGGATGACAGCACGTTGCGCTTCGGTTTCGGTTGAACCTTGAGAAATTTCTTTTTGTAACATAGAAATTTTGTCGTCTACACCAAAAAGGTAATGATTACGATCAGTAATATTTTCTCCGTAGGCAGAGGAGGTGGTTCCTAGTATTTGGTTAAGTTCTTCTCCAAATGTTTGGAATCTTAGTATGGCCTGATCTAAAACGCCAAGAGGCCCAAGAATTGCTGGTCCACTCGCCGGATCTCCTTCTTTTACAGGGTTTGTTACTAGTGCAAGCAAATCCCGAGAAGTAGTGTACAATTCACCAGCACCGTTGTAACTTTTTTGTAGTTCAGCCCTGTTTTCGTACCCTATGTTTTTTAAAAATATAGGAACTGAATTGGTAATAGTGGTATCAATAGCATTTGGTCCCTGACCCTTTTTCTGTAGTCTATCATAATAAACATTATCGAGGCTCATGTACCCCAATCTAAAAACATCAATTGCTGCTCCAAATGATTCAGTCCCGTAATATACAGGAGCCATAGCAACTGCGAGTTGTTCTCCGCCGTAAATTACTCCAGTTCCAGACACACGTATTACTTCATTGTTTTTTAATCTTTGTAAATCAGAAAACGTATTAACAAAAACTTGTTCAGGAACACCAAAATCTTCTTTAATTAGTTGACTCGCTTTAAATATAGACGCATATCTTTGCGTGTTTCTACTTGGATCACCCGAATAATTATTTGATACATCAAGCATGACTTGATTATGCTGCGGGTCTATACTGACTGGAGTTACTTTAACACCTTGTCTATTTTGATAGTGAAAACCATATGTGCTACCAGATAATGTTTGAGTGTCCTCATTTTCCGAAAACTGTGTGACATCAACACCAGCGTTGCCTAAAAGTTCAATCTCCCCTTTTGATAAATTTCCGGTCTTTATAGCACTTAAAAGTTTGCTTACTTTTGGATCTTCTGGGACATAATCAAAAAATTGTGCCGAAAAACTATCTTGATTGGATGCTTGTGTGAGTGCGTCTCTTATCATCAGCCTATCTCTAGGATCCTTATAATCCCAGTAGCCTATTGCTTCAACTATAGGTTGAAAATTTAAATCTTTACCCATCTCACCTTTTTCTCTAAAATCTTTCATTAGTGTAGAAAACTCTCCGGCAAGCGTATTTTTTGTTTTTTCGTAGAGGGGTCCGGTGGGATCTAAAGAACTTACAAAAGATTTACCGTCCGGCATTTTTAGTCCGAATAAGTTAGCCATGCTTTGTTGAGGATTTGCTCCCCTTGATACTACATTTGGAAGAACAAAGTTTTTTCCCGTACCGTAAAGTCTATTTTCAGATCCTACTGGAAGTAAACCAAATCTTATTTGTTCGGATACAGGTAAAGCAAGCAAGTTGTCTGTACTTTGTAGTTGAACTTTCTCTAGAGCTCTACCCTCCTGCCTCTTTATTTCAAGTTTAACTTCTTGTTTTTCTGTGGTGTCAACTTGTTCAGAATAACGCTCAGTAGCACCTGTTATAGCCCCTAATAAAATAGCCATAGACATTATATAGTCTCCCCATCACGTGCTATAAAACCCTCTGTTGAAACAGGTTTAGCGGTATTATTAGCTTTAATTTCTTCTGTACGCTTCAAGATTTGATCTTCTTTAATTTTTAATTGTTCCTGCTCGTCTTCATCCCTTTTCATCTGTACAACTCTAGCAAGTTTTGGATTTCTTTCTTCCATCAAGCTCATAATAGTGCTTTCAAATTCAATTTCATCAAGTTCTTCTTGGTAGACTGGTTGAGGTGTAAGGCGGAACGAACCCATAAAATTATTTTCAAGTGCCATGTCTGTTAGCATCAAACCCACTGCAGGTTTTATTAATTCAGCTACATCAGGGTTAAATTTATTTTCGGCATATCCTGCTCTTACGATAGTCTCAGCAAGAGTTGATACAGGTATTCCTGCATAGATGTATGCTTTCATAGTATTTCTGTTTTTTTCAATATCTAAATTGTTAATAATACTTTGAAGAGCATCTTCTGGATCCGTATACTTTTGAGGAACAGCCTTTTTATCTTGTGTCATCCAATATCCGACAGGAGCACGGCTCATCATTGTTTTTCTGTAGGGTGAGTCATCTAATGCCATTGCTGTTATCCTATGCCTTAGTAATTTTTTGTCGTTTAACTATGTTTTTGTAACTTGGACGCGGTCTAGGTTTACCGGGAGATGTCTCTATATTTCCGGTGCTTGCTACCCCCATACGAGGTCCGCCGCCAGTCGTCATGCCTATTCCTCGAAGGGGTGCTACTGAAAGGTTGGTAGATTGACCAACTCTGTTTGCTGCGTCTTGAACAGCCTGTAGATCAAAACCCAACGCTTTAGATCTTGCTGCTTGGCTTAGTGCTTGAGTCTGTGTTGAACCAGATAAATTAACCCTTTTAGATTTTGAAGAGGGCACTACAAAACCGGACTGATCATTACTTAAAAGCCTATCTAGTTTTTCGTCTACAGTTGTAGGGTCATCAGGTGTCCCAAAATTATCTTTTAACACTTCAATAAAAGATTTTGCCATCTTAAATTTCCTTATAGTATATCTACAATAAATTTACCTATTCCAGCTGCCGCTGTAAACATCATCTCGTCATCATACAAATCTGTATTAGCATCTATTTCCATAGCAGCAATAGTAAGTTGATGATATCTCTCTAGTTCATTTTCAGCAGTTTGCATTGCCCACTGTGCTGTGTCACGGTACTCATTCCACAAATTATTTTGAGCTTGCGCAGTCATGTTAAACAAGTTCTGTGCATTAATTCGTGCAGCCTCATTAGCAGCTTGAGTGTCGAGAGTATTTTGCTGTCTACGCCATTGTGCATTTGATTGGTCTATTTGTGATTGCATGCTCGCATTAAACTGCTGACGTTGATTCTCTAGATTAGCAACAAATTGATTCATCGCATTTGCTTCGTTAACATTGAATTGTTCTTGAGCCATTATGCGATTAGCGTTCGCAGTTTCTATAGACACATTAAGCTGGTCATAGAATTGGTCTACTTGTGTTTGAGACTCTGCGTTAAAATTACGTTCTGCGTTTATCGCCGCTTGATCTGTGAGCATTTTTTGTAACTCACCTTGATACGAAATCTCTGCTACTCGTTGTTGATTTGTTAAATTTTGTGTGTCTATTGCTAGGAATGATTTTGCGTTGTTAACCGCTGCGGTCATACGAGCATCAAGATTAGCTTTATCCATAGCAGCAAACACAGTAGCATTTTGCAGTGCTGCCTGTTGTTGATTGTTGAGGTTGGTTAATTGCATCGCTCCATAACGATCAGCATCAGCCTTCGCAATAGGAATACCTGCTTCCATGATGGATTGGGTAATGGCTGCAGTTGCCATAGAAGATGCACCGAGTCCTCTTGCTTGCATTTGAGCAGTAACAGCCCGGACAGCTGGACTGGCCCATGCTGGAGGATCTTTACCATCTTCAAAAGATTTGAACAGCTCACCTATCTGATATTTTACTGTAGAACGTTCGTCAACCTCTCCTATTGCAGCTTGTGCAATTGAACCCTCAGACACTGCACCTTGAATGTCGCCAATAACCGATTCAGCAGAAAGTTTACCCTCCGCTGCTTTAGCTTCAGGTGTTCCCGGAGCAACGTACGCTTCGTATGTCGCTGCGGCTTTTTTTACAGGAGGGGGAACTTGAGGGGCTTCAACGGTCTGAGCAGTATCAACGGTTTGTTTTTCAAGGGGAGTTGGTGCAGTCTGTAATGTTCCCTCAGATGAAATTTGTTCAGGAGTAATTACTGTTCCTTCAGGAGCTTGGGCTGATTCGCCCATACCTGCTTGTGTTTTCATCTGCTCTTTAATAGCAGACTTAGCTCCTAATCCGGTAAGTGGGATGTTTGTTTCACTCATATTACAGTGCCTTAATGATTATAGCTATGATGATAACTATTAGAATGATAGAACCTATGACAATAGATCCGATCTTTATCAATTCCATAGTTTCTTCACGTTCCTTCTGTTGTTTTCGTTTAGCTTCCGCTATCTGTTCTTTCTCTTCCTGTATCCGCTTGGCACGTTCGTTGACTATTTGTCTCCAAGTGCCATAACCAAAACGGTTATCGATCATGATAGAGATTTCTTCTAGCTGCTCTTGTGCTAGTTTTGCGTCAATGACGGCGTGGGCTGCGTCTCTAGACTGCCCTAACAGAGATTTGTCACCGAACCTTTGTTTTTGAACCTGCTTCTCTCCTTGAAACAGTCCGTCAATGGCCCCTGCGATATCTCGTATGTCGTTAGCAGTATTAATGTTAGACTTAATAAAGTCCACCGACTTTTGAACTAGCGCAATCCCGGCTAGTCCAGTTGATATCGGGTCCATTGTTTCCTCCTTCTAGGTCCGACTCCATGTGTGTTGGGCTAAGTCTGTGTCTAGCCTCCAAATACTATGTTGAGTAGCAACATGATGATTGCTCCTGCGCTACCAAGAATGACCATCTCAAGCCGCTTGATGCGATTGATGGTCTCCTGCCATCGCTCCGCACAAATGGCCTCGTGCGTGTCAATTTGTGTTTTGACTTCTGTTACTGTTGGTTTAGCCATCTTAACACGCCATTAGTACGCATGGCACAAGATACGAACCATCGTCATAAGTATGCGAAACATTTGCTGATGTTACTTTTGCAATCGTTTTACTACGAACAATATCATCATCTTGTGGCTTGGCTGTGCCATCACCAGCAGACATGAGCAAGTCACCTCTTGCAATCGTTGTGCCTTTTGCAATGCGGATGACCATGTCGCCTGTCATGCCCACATTTATGTCATTAAAATCGTCATCGTCATTGTCCCAATTTACGAACACACCTGCGACGTTTGTATCACCTTCGACGGATGATACAGCCATGCAGTTAAGTTGTTCGTTATCTTCTGTATATGCGTCTCTAGCTGGCGTTATTTCGTCACCAATTTTTGCATAAACAGCGGCAGTTTTTTCATCGCCAACAGATACTCCATCAGGTAATGTATCATCTTTTGTGTAATATGTTGCAGGTGTAATTTCTGGCAAGAAATCACCATCAACATAGTATGAAGCGGCAACAGCATCATGTGACCAGACTGCCATCTGGTCTAAGTTTGTCATTACTGTGCCTTTAACAATAGATGTATCTTTTGTGCCATTAGTAAGCTGTGACCAACGTGATAAATGACCGCCATTATAACTAACTGTTGTGCCGCTTACTGATATTGAGCCTTCAGCAGTGCCATCACCAAAGAACTCTATAAGTGCGCCATCGCTGTCAATTCTGCCAGCACGGATGGCACTACCGCCAGTCCGAGCAACAGATACAAAACCTGTCCCTGAAATTCCTACACCAGCATTTGCCGCAGCACCAGTTGAAGCAGGGTCAACATCATTCGCACCAATTAGCAAATTGCCCGAAGCGTCGATACGCATACGCTCTGTATTATTCGTACCAAAATAAGTGGCGGCGTTTTCATAATTCCAAATAAAACCACCTTGATTGCTGTCTTTGCCAATTTCAAATCCATCACCTGTGCCTGTGCCTGAGGTATCGTCAGTAAATTTTTCTGCAACAGTGCCGCTTGCACGATGGAGATGTAGCACCTCTGACACAGTGGCTGTGCCGATGCCGACATTTTCACTACTATTAATAGTCACAGCCGTTGCATCAGCCGCACTGCTGTTAATTCGATTAATGCTATCGGCTATGTCTCTTGGTCTAGTCATTAAAGTGTCCCTTGATTATCCGCAAATGTTTCGTAAGCTGATTTTACATCGTCTGTCCACACAGCGTTACACACCGCCTGTACTGATGCATCTTCACCAGAGATGTCTGTATCACCCCAAGTATCACCTGTCTTGGTACGGCAATGCAAAACGTGTCTGTGATAGGTGCGGCTTATCTCTGCACCATCGTCTTTCACGATTGTTGCCTTGCGAACTTGGACGTTTTTATGTTCGCCCCTAACTTCGCAGTCATATTCAAATTCTTTTGTTAAACTCATTTTAGTCTCCTGTGTTATCGTGGCGAGATTACCACCTGTCCGACCCGACTTCCAGACGGGCTATG
>Ga0181414_1000011_pt1 | contig 50175 bp, 52 predicted proteins | sample 37SPOviralmetaG_FD_130139 | JGI IMG/M metagenome (GOLD analysis project Ga0181414, IMG submission 130139) | Marine viral communities from the oligotrophic San Pedro Time Series (SPOT) site, San Pedro Channel, CA, USA - 37 SPOT_SRF_2012-11-28 | ecosystem: Environmental > Aquatic > Marine > Strait... | reverse complement strand
CCTCATCAACAAAGAGAACAGGGTGGACAAAGCGGCTGTAGATTTTTCACCAACATTTACATTGGAGGGTTCAACTTCAAATGTAGCCGTTCATAACGAGTTCTTGGCATCAGCCAACAGCGATTATGGTACGGGAGTGGTGAAGGTCACTTCCATGCGCCCTGTCAAGGCTGGTGAGGTTTGTAGCATCGTCACCACCTCAAGCGACATTGAACTCGACCAAGTGCAAAGCAACAGCACTACATTTTCAAGCCTTGACAGCACCACTATCAATGTAGCATCAACTACTGGTTTCGTTAATGCTGGTGTGGCCATAGATGCAAGTGGTGATGTGTTCCGCTACACAGGTAAAACGGCTACTTCTTTTACAGGATGCGTGGCTGTCACTGGTAGTTTGGGTGCAATCACTGGTACGATTACACAGAAATCCTTCCTTGTGGATTTGCAAGGTGGCAGTGGCAGTGGTGATGTAGGCCGTCTGCGAGACTGGTGGATTGACCATGAAATGGGTATTGTGTACTTCAACAACTCTTATCCTTTCTTTGAGTGGAACGCTATCAAGGTGGCTTACATCTACGGTGAGCGATATGTTGAGAAAGCCATTGAAGACATTTGCACAAAGATGGTTGCTATCGAACTATTGATGGCTGATGACCGTAGCGTGTTAATTCCCGAAGGAACACAGAACATTGACCTTGCAAGCAAGGTACAACTGTATCAAGCAGAAATTGAGCGAACACTTCCTAAATACATCGAAATGGTGGTGTTTGAGTGAATCAGCGTGATTTTCTCAAGCAAGGTGAAACAATTCATCAGCGTATGATTGAAGAAATTTTCAAGAAAGATAAGCAAATGCAACAAAAATTTCGTGAACAATTCACGACACAACCTGCGGCTTTTCGTGAGCAAATGGAGCGCATTGAGGCTGGTGCTAAGGGTTTTACTATGCAAGACGGTGTAGCCATCAACAACAAGAGTGGACAGCCAGCCAGCGAGGTAGAGCGCAAACTTATTCAAGACGCCACGGATAAAGCCATGATGCGTCAAAACCCCGACCTTGAGCGGTACAACATGCGCCACGATAACGGCTTTTTCATCCCCATCGACTTTAAGAAAATTATTGAAAAGGAGGGATTGTGATGGTAGCAACATGGACCGAGGGTTTAGATGCTCTCATCAACATTTTCAAAACTGATTGGAACCGTGGCAACACCAGCAACTACCGTCCTGTAGTGGTTGATATTGCTGACACCACAGCCGAACATGCCAAGCGTCTTGATTTGGACAAGCATGATTATGTCCTGTTGTATGAAACAGCGCATAACGAAGAAGCACCGGAACTATTTTACGACTTTGTGACGACACGCATAAATATAACTGTTGATGTGAGAACCATTAAGGGGCGCAATCATTTACAAGCCCTTGAGAACGAAGTGCGGAGGCTGGTACATACAAAAAGAAAAGGTGACGGCACAAACTTCGACCGGCTGGTGTTTAAAACCCGCACTGATTTGAGTGACCGAAGCAAATTTCTTTTCCGTATGACTTTCCAAATTGAAGTCGTGATACTTGCAGAACTAATACCATAGGTGAACAAACATGCCATCAACAGTGTACAAGGGCGACTTAGCAGAAGTTTCATTCGCACCCGAAACGGGTGTTTCAATTAACGCAAACACCGATGCAAACATGACTATCACTACGGTCGCTGGAAACGATTTTACCACCATCACATTTTCCGCACAGTCTAACGCCGTACTTTTCAAACCCTCTTTTACAGTTGGAAGCGGTGCATACAACAACGACCCCACTATTACACACGCATCCGATACTGCAATCCGAGTTGGGATGACTGTCACATCAAGTGGTGCTGGTGTTCCCGCCTCTTCTACGGTAGCCAGTATAACCTCGGCTACAGAATTTGAATTATCTTCATCCACAACAAGTGGTTCTGTTTCGGGTGCCACACTGACCTTCTTGAGCAATGCACTTCGCTACCCAAAAAACATGCTTGTTGGCTCCCAAGTCAAGTGGACTGATACTGCCTCTACCGTTGATGCAAACGACACTGCTGGTGTTTTTACCATTGTGGAGAATGATGGGCGAACTCTCAAAATTTCACCAGCAATGAAAACAGCAACCGCAACGGTTCTTTCCGCCGCCGCTATTGACCTTCATATTCTACCTTACAAGACTCCGCCATTTGACACAAGTATGAATGAAGCCAAAACTGGTGGTATTGCAGAAGAATCAGTTTTGACTGACCAATTCCTCGGTATTACCAATGCTCTTACTGTACCCGAAACCAAAGTGGATTTGAAGCGATTTCATGTTGTCGGTCTTGGCCGTGACACAAGTGTGCAGGTACCCGGTAAGATGATTACAGAAGGTGGGTCTTTTGAGGTTGCTATGCACTCCGCTCGATGGCTCAAATACTGTCTTGGTGGCGAAGTGGTTCACCCGGTGGCGAACCCCGAAGCAAGCCACTTTACGACGCTTGACGGTGCAACAAAAGCAGGACAGTCGTTTATCACTCTCACAGACGACCACGGTAATTTGGCCGCTAACCATTATGTGCTTATTGTGGACACAACATATGTCCCTGTGACTACAACTCACGATGTGGACACCACCACACTGCGATGGGATGGAAGTTTCACAACTTCTGCATTTGATTCTGCATTGCGTAGTGAGGTTCGTCGTGTCATTGGTATGGATGGTACCAAAGTGTACTTAGATGAACCCCTTCTTTTCCCTCACGCAGATAATATGGCTGTACAATTCATTGACTTTAATGATGCTCCGAATACAAACCCACCTACAGTCTCATCAACTGGCGTTGTGGCAGATGCACAAACCCACTTACTCTTCAACCACACTCATCAACCATCGTTCAGCCTTGAAGTTTCACAACGCCGCCGTGATGTTGATACGGATGATGGGGCAGTAGATGGTACCGCAACCGATTCCAAGGAATTGACTCGTGTGTTCCGTGGATGCAAAGTCACTGACTTTACCCTCACAACTGACAATGATGCCGCTCTCCGCTTGGCTGTGAACTTCAATGCCGCTTTGTGCTATACGGACACTGCACGGTTGGAAGGTAGTACCTCAAGATATGCTTCTCATCGCATGTTCAACGATATAGCAAATACCGATGTAAAAAGATTCCAAAGTGGTATCGGACCTAAGACACAAAAACCTTTCATGTTTTACAACGGTACAATTAACATCGCAGGTGTGCAAGCGGCACAAGTTTTGAATTTCAACCTTACAGGACAAACAGGAATGCAAGCCTTCCATACCATCGGTGGACAAAGTAGCATCAACACTGGTACAGAACAGGTACCTTTTGGTGGTTCACGAAATACTACTTTAATGGTTGAAGGGCAAACATCCTACGAGATGACTATGGAAATTGGTGTTGACGACCCGTTGTTTTATCACAAGATGCGCTCCGCCACCGAGTTTAGTACAACTGGGGAAGGCAACACAAACAATCAAATTCGTATCAACTTTGAGAAAAATACTACAACTGGTACCACCGAGCGTATGATGCTTATCATTGACGATTACTACATCATTGAAGCACCTTTACAAATTCCCGAAGACAAGGGTATGGTTAAGTCAACACTCAAAATCATGCCAAAAACCATCAAGGTTATCGCACGAAACACCATCGTTAAATATTGAGGGAATAACATGAAAACATCATTTCAACAATATCGACGCCTTGGAACAGTTGGGTATGCTCAATGGTTATGTGCAGTTAATGATGTACAGTTTAATGATGAGATGATTACTCTCACAGATAGGGACAGCATCGAACGCTATGTATCGTCTGTTTTGAGTCCTGTACAAGACACTCCTGCTCCACTGTTGGATAAAGAGCCAATTAACCCCTTCAACAAAGACCTATTACAATACGATTCACTAACCGTTGCTGAACTGCGTGCGCTTTGCAAAGAGCGTGGGCTACCAGTGTACGGTACAAAGGCCCAAATTGTCTTGCGATTGAAGCAAGATGATGAGGGTATCATTCCCGAAGAGGAACCCGAAAGCCCCGTTGTAGAAACGGCCCTTGAAGGTGACTCGGAAGCCCCTACCGAAGAGGTAGCCGCATCCATTGGAGAGGAACTAAATGAGCAAACAAAAGATAGTGACGAACAAGAGCCTGTTATTGAAGAATGATGATACTACGAAGCATGTGATTCCGATTGATGAATCACAGGCGATTGAAGTATGGGTTCGTGACATATCTTTCCTTGACATTCAAGCGGCGGCACAACACATGCTCCGTGTTGAAAAAGGCGATGTGACACTCGACTTAGCAGGATATTGGAAGTTTGCCTTCTCCAATTGGATTACCAAAACAAACCCCAGTCTAAATACTGATGAATTACTTTCCCTAAAAGGCCATGTTGGAGAACAGGTCTGTAAGGTGCTACCACAACCACAAGAGTTGGCGGAGGCTTTGCAAGGGGGGTTTATGAAGCCGACCGAATGAGGGTCGATAAATTTCTCAAGAAGGACAAGTACGATAGTGTTGAAGACATAGCAACTCAAATAGAATTTTGGGCTTATATCATCGCAAAACATTTCAGTATATCCCTCTTGGAAGTGTATTCAATGCCCCCTCATTTATTCAAGCAATCCCTTGTTTGGGCGATGGTATCAACCGAAGAGAATAATAAGGAAATTGAGCGTAAGAAACAACAGGCGAAGAGTGGAGATAGAGAAGTAGTCGGACTGGATTATTCGTTTTTAGATTGGGAGTGAAAAAATGTCGTTAATTTCAATGATTTCCTCCATGTCGAGCATGGTGTCACAGATTGGACCCGGTTTCAAATCCGCTGGTACAATGGCAATCAACGCTCTCAAAGATTTGGCTTCATGGTTCAATGACACTGTTATTCAACCTATGCGTGATGGTATTGATTTTGTTGGTGAAAAATGGCAAGCGTTTAAAGAAATGGTTGGTTTAGTTTTTACATCAATAGGTGAGATAGCACTTAGTGTACTTGGGGGATTATGGGATTTAATACAGGAAATACCAGCGGTATTTACAATTGACTTTTGGGCAGGATTGTTCACGAGTATAGGTGAAATTGTTGTTGGGTGGCTTGTGGCTGTATGGGACTTAGTACCCGATGTACCCGATGTGTTCACCAAGCAATACTGGGTTGATTTGTTTGACTTTGAAATGCCGAGTTGGGGTGAAATTTTTGAGTTCGTTTTACCCGATTGGTTGTTGACTACAGTTGATTTCATTCTTGGCAACGGTGCGTTTGCGGGCTTCTCCCTCTCCGAGCGGCTTAATTTCGCCTTCGACCTTCCCGATTGGCTTACCACAACTATCGACTTTATGACAGGTGACGGAGTGTTTGCTGGTTTCAGTATTGGTGACCGTATAGATTTAGTGCTTGCTGAACTACCTCAACCGCTTAAATTCATTGCTGACTTATTCCAAGGTGTATTAGGTGTGTCAATTGGAGATTTCATTGACTTTGGCATTGACCTTGTTGGCGATTCGTGGGATTTCATCAAGAAGTTAGTGACTGACCCGTTTGGTACTTTTGCAGGTGTAGGGGAAGGAATTACTGAATTGTTTGAAGGTTTGACTCTTGGAGACATTGTTAAGGCACCCTTCAACTTGTTGATTTCCGGTATCAATGCGGCGTTTAGTGCTGTTAATTTCAGTATTGACATTCCCGATTGGGTTCCTTTGATTGGTGGTGAAAAATACAGTTTTGACCTTTCCGATTGGAATATTCCTGCGCTTGCAAAGGGTGGTATTGTCAATAAGCCTACACTCGCCATGATTGGTGAAGATGGTCCCGAAGCCGTTGTTCCTCTAAGCCAGCGCAACAACCCAAGTGGTGCTGGTATGGGCGGCGGTACAGTCAATGTCACCGTGAACGCATCGGGCATCACAGACCGCACTGACAAGCGTGCGCTGGCCCGTGAGATTGGTAATATGATTCAACAAGAGATGGCTCGCAACATCGGCGGCTCAACTATGAGGGGGCGGTACTGATGGGTACACCAATACGCCTTGTACGCAATGATGGTGGTATCATCGAACTCATGGCTACCACTATGACCATGAATGTTGATAGGGGCGTATCGCCTCTTGCTATGCCTTTTGCAGGTGGTAATCGCTTTGCTTTTGACCTCAACCTACCCAAGTCCCTCATCACTATTGAGGGGGTTATGACTGACGATGACATACTAAACATGAGTAGTATTGGACAAGATGCTTCGGGTGTTCTTGACTTTTCACGAACAAGTAATGCAAGTGATACAAATCTTATATCTTTCGTGGAAGATGCTAATCTCACAGGCAATAGTTATTCAGTAGTAGGCGGTGTCACTTTAAATGACCCAACCACAGCAACCCATTCGATAAAAATAAATCAATACTTTGAGGTACTATTTGCAAAACAAAACTCATCATTTGAAGGACAAGTCGGCTCTTTTGCAAGCACTGGTCAAGTGTACATCGCTGTGCACAATGGTACAAGTCCAAGAACAGCCGCTCAAGTGGCAACAAGTTTGAAAACGGTGATTGATGCCTATGGTGGGACTGATTTAGCGGCTACAATTATTGCATCACCTTTAACAGATGAGTCCGGCGTAGCGGTCGAATTAACAAATATCAACGCACAAGGAAGTGGAAACGACACAATGAGTTTCCAACAAACTGTCGCTGGACCGTACAATAAACCATACCATGTGCAATTTTCCGGCGGAAGAGATAGTTCTCAAGTCACTAACAAAAGTGCAGGTGATAAAGTTGCTGAACTTTTCGCAGTGCTTAACAATAGCAACAATGGCGGCGGTGGGCAGAATGTAATAGGATTTGGTGGTCTTACAAGTTTGCTCACAAGTGCCATTGCAATGAGTGGTCTTGATACTAATTCTGTAGTAGACAGGAGTAATAGATTGACGAATAAATACGGTGATTACATCACGGCAATTCAAATTCCTTTCACATCAAACATTAACTCAAATCAATCTTTATTTTACATGCCCACAGGAGGACATAGAAAAGTGACAGACAAAACTGTTAATTTAGCACCAGTAGCAGGTACAGAATTTGATGCTGAAAATAGACACTACACAGGAATTAAAGGCGCAGTGGCCAACGCAACATTTGTGCAACTTGGTGGCGAACCCCTGTACAGTTATACTATCAACTTTGCACCGATTGACTGGATATTTTGAGGTGAATGTATGGTTGCAATTGGTCGTAGTAGTCACGCTTTCTTTTTCGATGGCGTGAGCGATTCTGTAATTATTCCTCAAGGACGATTTACTGGTACAGGTATTGAAGACGGTAGTGGAAACAAAGTTATGACAAAGACGCTACAGGGTAGCGGTGAACTCGTTTCAATTAACGGTAAAAGAATTACTGATTTTGTAATAGAAGCGTGGGTTGTTCCCGATTGTGGTGGGGTAGTAGCACATCGTGAAGGACAATTTACATTGACCATGGGAACGATTGATACCCCCGGACCTGCTGAATTTAGCGTACAAGTAGAATCTTTACAAGGTCCATCGTTTTTTAAATTGGCTACGGCTAAAGACGCCTCTTCACGGTGGGATGGGATTGTTTATCCCCAACAAACTCACGGTGGTATGCATGATTCGTACAACAGGTACGATACATCAAACTACAATGATGCTACAAATTTGAATTTTAACAGCCGACCGTTGTATCACATTGTTGCAGGTATCACCAAGAATAAGGTGTTCCTTGTTATAAACGGAGAAATTGCGGCACAACAAGATATACCCGAAGAAACTCGACTCGCACGCTCAACAGAACATGTGTATCTTGGTGGTAAGGGTGGAGAGTTTCGTGGTGCTATTGAGGCTATACACTTCTCAAATGAATTTGATGAGAATATGTTTCAACCATCAATGGCTGTGAAAGGAAACACTACCTCCGCACTTTTCCGTTTTGAAGAGCCAATAGATGTGATTGAAAGTACTTACGAGTTTTCAGCGTTCACGGCGGCGGCTAATGGTACTACGACTACACTTACAATGGCGGCGGCTGACGCACAAGCACTCATCGCACGATTAACGGGTAAAGCCTACGATGCTTCTTCTCCAACCGTCGATTTCACAACCACGCCATATAGCATGGGGAATTACAAGGTGGTGGATTACTACACAAACAGTGGTACTGCGGCTACAATTTCTGTTCCACACACCCCATACAACCTTCTCATCAATCCCGGTGCGATTAACCGTAATACGCAAAAGCCGAATCAATCCCCACCCGAACGGGTGCGACTAAAGAGCATCAACGGGAGCAGTGGTGTTGTCACTTTCAACAGCATACACATTGACTTCATTAACGGAACGAGTGGCCTCCGTGGTGCTCTTCACTCTCGTACAGCAGACATTGACAACTACTTTGTTGTAGTTGGAGCAGACTCATTGATTGACAATGGAACTGGTAAGCCGTACCAACCACCACACTATGGTACACAAATTTTCGATAAAACTGGTCAAATGGTTCTTGATGAAAGTAATTTTCAAAACCACGGTTTGGTTTATTCTTCACAAATGGCTACTGATACGGCAACGAATCCATTCGCTGTTTCTTGGCCAGCCACACTCGATACACTCTTCCAAGTTGGTCACAGTGGGCGACACACATTCTCTCACATTGTAGGGCATGAATACATGCGTCGATACCCCAAACCCACTGAACTCACAATCGACCAACAAGCAGACGGTTCTGCCGATGTAGTGCAAATGGCCTATGATTCAAACACTCGTAATTTAGATGAGATGTTTGTAATGAACTCTTTGATGGACTTCTACAGCGAAACACTTGAAGCACCAATCGCTCGTATAGAAAATTCATCTTCCGTCACAACTGTCGTTGACAATGGTATGCCAGCGAGTAAAAAAGAACTTATTGCAATTGGGGGCACTGGCTTCTTATTCGCTCCGTTTATCCTCAAAGGACCAGTACCCGCAGTAAGTGATGTTGATGAAAACAATCGCTTGTTCCACCTTATACCCGAAACTGAAAGCCGAGTTGCTCTTCTTCATGTACCCGCACTGCGTACATCACACAACCTTGCTCCGTATGTCGAAGTGCACTACAATGCTATTGACCTTACAGGGGCAAGTATGGGTCAAACCACTCCAATGTTGATGGTTGAAAAGACTGTACCAGCGGGGTCGTTTGATTTAGGTAGCGGTACACGGGTATTGGATGTAATCAACTCCGACCTTGCTAACACAACACTTTACTCACCGGGTGGAGTTATTCACTTGTCTAACGCCATGAGTGGTTATGGTAGCCTCATGCAAGAGTCGCATACACTAATTGGTGACAACGCGGGTGGACAGGACAGTGAAGTGGAACTGGATTACAGTCGCACACCAGCATTGTACACTCCACCTAATGATGTAAATGCTCAACCTGCATCACCACCTATAGCCATCAAGCGTTCGCATAACACAGGTGCCCACGAATCAGTGTATCATAGGCTTGCTATTGAAGCAATGACTTCTAACACAATAAACACATTGTCAAGTGTTGGTGCGGGTAAGAAAGTGCTACAACCTACAACTGATAAATCGGGTACTGGTGTTTTCGATATAGGACCAACCACTCAATCTTCTCGTGTGTTTGAATTGTTCAATATTATTGACAATGAAATTGTCACAGACGAATCGGGTATTTTGGCTAAAATCACAGTACAACCTTCTGTTAAATCACGAGTAAATCAATTGTCAATGGTTCGTACTTTGAATAGTTTTGAAAATCCAAACATTGCCAGTATCATGTTCCTCATGAGTAGGTGCCGCATTCGTGGAGTATCGAAGCAAGAAAACCCCGAAAGCAACATGTCAACGGTGGTCGTCACTGCTACAGGCATTGCCGAGAGTTTCGTCAACGAAAATGTGTCGGTGGTAGGTAGTGGCTCACCCGATTCCCATGTGGTGAAAGAGATTGAGCCTAACGCTCCTGTCGTCACAGTCACGCTTGGTGGCCCCGGACAAGGTGGTGTCAACACCAAGCCTACATTCGACCCAAGCCCATTGATGCGCCTACCCGGTTCTACACGCCGAAATTGTGCTGTACAGGCAAGAGTAGCGCACTCGGCTGGTGATAACGGTACTTTGAGTGTCACACCTTTGAACAACGGTTCGCCCGATGTAGTATCATGGGGTACAATTTGCTTTCCAAAAGTAGGCCGTATCTACCTTGAAGATGGTGCAAACGCCGCATACACTGAAAAAACTGGTGCTGGATTTACATTCATTGGAACTGATGCCGTAGCCAGTCGCACTTTCTTAGACTCCGCTGGCACAGCCTACTCATCATTCCACAAGTGGTGCAACGCTACTGGATTGTACACTCAAGGTAGTGCTGGTACACACCTTACTTCTGTTTATGTGTACAATGACGGAGATTTTGATAACGATTCTTTAGCACAAGACGGTAGTACAGTCAACGACCGTTTGTTCCAATCACTTGACACGGTGACACACGATTACCAACTTGGCTCACAGTTTGCAAGCACTCGTTCTATGGTTGAGATTCCTGTCTTCCCACAGCAATTTTTCGACCATACAGAAGCAGGTATCTTCCCCGGTCCCGATAACAGCATGAAGTTGCATATAGACGCAACATACACCGCTCACACATGGAACCCGTCACCTGTTGGCCGTCGTGCTGATGATATAGGGGTGGCTGATAAGAGTGCAAATTCAGCGTATTCTTACACCATCAGTGATAAAAAGTACATTGAGTCGGCTACAATTTTACGAGTAGAGGATGCTACAGCAAGTCACACTCACACAAGTACAGGAAGTACATCTTATACTAACCACTTTCACATCTTTGTATCTCATCCAAAAATGTTCCCCGATGCCACAAACTCTTCCGATGCTACGCCTACAATTGTAGCGGCTGATGAGGTGGGTAATCTCAAGGGGATAAACCGCTTACGCAGGGTATTTCTAACCAGCGGAGAATGGGCTGTATATGATAACAATCCAGTGTTAGATGGTTTTCTGTCAATTCCAATCAATGCTACAGGTGGTTATTTTGATGGGCATTCCGAAACATTCTTCCAAAACGCAATTGTAGGTGCTAAAATTCATACTGGTGGTGGCTTCCGTAATGAAACGCTTATCCCTGTAGCATCCGATACAGAATTACCATCTTCGGATATTGAGGCTCGTTCACCTTACTACTACGACATGGCGAATGTCAAGACTCAAGGCGGCAACCTCGACTATGGTTTGCGCCAATATGTGAGTGCTGTGGAGTTTAAGGCGGGACCACTTGCTAATCCTCACGCACCTCGCACAGTATCAAAGCGTGCTACCACAAATATTTTGCAAGCACAGGCTGTGAGTGGTAGTGCCGCAACTGGCTATCTCATTAACTTGGTACTTGAAGATGCATCACTGTTCCCCGATGTGCCGTTTTCACGCAACGCCTCTAACGCAACACAAGTGGAACAAGGTGACTTAGTGTACATTGGAGAAATTATGACGGCAACACCGTTAGAAGTACACTATTTTGGTAAATTGGCAACTCAAAGTGGAGACAATGTAATTCAAATACATACTGCTAAAAACGCATCATATACCATTGATGATTTTTTGAATGTGGAATTTAGGTTAAAGAAAGCAGGACATTTGTTCCAAGCGACAAGCGCACCTGCTAATATGATAACACAGGAACTACAAGCCGCTACATTCTATCCAAGCACAAGTGCAGAACAGTGGACTTTTGCGGCAAATTATTCAGCATCAGCCGCTACTGTACTTGAGATAACAAACGGAAACAATCGTCTTGCACATGCCAATACAATCGGTGTGAATATTCGTAAAGGTGACAGATTATTCCGTGATGATGGTACAGGAAATAACATTGAGTATATTGGTGAAGTGAGTGCCGTTGTTTCTAATCTTACAGGAGGAACTACAAACACAAAGGTCACCATAGGTGCTAACAATGCTGTAGCAATAACATCGGGTGACAAGGTACGCATAGGTGCAGGTACAGTCATTGAAGACGACCATGATGCAATTCTCAACCGAAGTTGGCTTTACCCTTACGCTCAAGGTGGACTACGCAACGGTGACACTGTTTGGATGAACATGACCCTAAACAACCCACACGCAATAGAAGGGTTGTTTGCAAAGAGTCGTGGTGTACTTAACGAAGCACTTGTATGGAGAGGTTTTAACGGTGGTCAAGGAACATTAGCAAGCAGACCAAGAGACTCAATTCCTCTTGAAAACTTCCTTATCGGCAATTCTTGTCTTGAAACAGCACAGAACTTCGCACAACATGTCAACAAGACAGTTGAGATGAATTACGAGGCTATGGGGCTGGATGCTACTCAAGCACCTACAGTAGCCTATATTGACCCGTACTTGTCAACTGATGGTAATGCTCGTGTCTTACTCTTTGATGTTGGACATGACCGTGAGTTTATCGCTTTCCACGACTTACATATGCAGGTACAATCGAGTGCCGCTACGCCCGGTGTTGGTTTCAGTCGAGATATTGCATATGAAGGCGGCACACTCAAACTTGACAAGCACCTCGTTAGTATTAACGGCGGAGCACCTCATTACTTTACAACTCAACTCGATGTAGCCAATGGTTTTCCTTCGGAGAACAAATACCTACGGTCAACTCAACAATCTAAGTTTATTGAAAGCGCATATGCACACAATGTACCTAACACTGTCTCTCGTGACCTACTTGGCAATACAACTTCTTCTCACCTCAAATACACGCTGGAAGACCCAAACGCAGACCTTGGACATAACCCGTTGTTGCGAGGTAAAGGACATGGACACTTTGTACACACTGGATTGTACCACGAAGAAACCAGTAATACGCACACTGTGGGTGACTCTTCGCTACCAAGAGTGCAACCAGCAGTTGCATCAATTTACTACGCTAACCAAGCCCATAAACTGATTCGTAAAGAAAATGAAGGCAATGCCTTACTTAACAAACTCAAATCGCATCGAGCGGCTCAAAACCCCGCTACACACTCGCTCAAAGATGCAAGCACACTCTTCGATACACCGGACGGTACTCGTGTCATTTCGGCTTTCCTCTCATTAAAAGGGAAGAGGAATACGACCCTCGACCTCGGAAGCCACGAGGAAACTCGACTACAACACCTAAAACACTGGACTGAAATGGATTTCGTGCGTCGAATGAGCCTTGATTTAGGAGAGGTTGGTGTCAAAGAAGGTGTCACAGATATTGAAGCGGCGGCACGAGAAATGGTTCGCATCATCAATCAAGGTGGTGCGCTCAATGGTCGCACCCACGCTCGTCGCCCATCGGCTCAATATCCGGGTGAAAGTGAGCGACTTGACCTTACTCGTATTGGAGTGAGGCAAGATATTGCTGATGCTAACAAAGACCCAACATCAGCCCACATCAATGCTGACTTCGCCGCTACTGGCTCAACTTACGACCCTGCACCGTTTTGGTATGGCGACATTGCCTTTGATTCACATGACCGTGGCTCTCACATGGGATATGTACGAGCGCACCTTGGAAGGGTCGTAGAAGACATAAACGGCAATGAGGGGTACTCTATTATCATACACTCGACAATTCCCGGTGCATCGGGTCGCAATTTCTGTGTATGGCTTGACAACAGTAAGGGTCAATCAGCATATCAACCACAATTCCTCATTGGTCACGGTGGAAGATTCCGAAACTTTTGGGCGCAACCCGATGAGATACTCGGTGAAAACATGCACCCTGCGCCTATGCCTCTCAACAAAGATGGTCGCCCATTCGCACCAGTGACAACACTACGAGAGTTTGTCGCACAGGAAGAGCCGGATGAAGCACTGACAAGTAATCACGATATTACTGTACGACGCAACGAAGTGAGTAATCCAAAAGGACGCAACATTTCAGCGCATCTTGGTGGTATATCACACAACGGTGTTAATGACGAATCATTTGAAACACAAAGTCCATCGACGGCTCTTGTAAAGGGATTGCGAATTGGTAAGAAAGCAGTTGGTCGTATCAACTTCGGTGGTCTTGTAGCGTCCGGTGTACCCGGTTTTTCACCCATAGCAGGTAAGCACGGTCTTGGTCGTAAGGGTGACACCGAGTTTGATGTATTGTATAACGAAGGTTTGTCCATAGGTGGTACAACTCCTACCAGCATTACCAATTACAGTGGACATGTGAAGACCACGGAAGTAGTCGATGATGCTGTTGGAGATACACCGCTTTACGGTTTCCGATTTGCAGACCACCGAGGACAAGGTTATGGTGTACGATTCGTATATCGTAAGATGGGTGAGTCGTTTGCTAACGATTTGACAACAATCCCTTCAACCATGGAGGATGAAATTTGCGTGTACTTTAATGACGGTGATGTAGCCAAGGGTGGTTTTACCATTGGTCAACACATGCTTGGGTTTGGTGACGCCACTGGCCGTCTTGCAGTGCCATCGAACTTTACCAAAAACAGTTGGCGGGGTAATCAGTGGCGAGGTGTATATGCCCCTTCTGCTGGTATTGATTGTGATATTTCGTGGGATGCGAGTGCTACGACTCTCACAGTGCAACTTAGTGCGCCATTTGACAGTGGTGCAGAACTTGGCAACCATCCCGACATACTTGGCTATCTTGGCTTCCCTCGTCAAAACGGCGTCATACAAGTGACTGACCCATTTACAGATACAACTGTAAAAGGTGTAGTTGGAAATGTCATCTCATACGAAAGTCGCACGCAATTGAACAGCGCAGGTACACATATTTTCCACGGTGTGCGAGGTGACACATTCACTGCTTCTCACGCTTTAAGTTCACTTGGTCACGGCACGCTACAGTCTTCCGCCACCATGTTTGACGCATCCACCGACCGCATCATCAAAGCACTTATTTCACCACGAATTAACTGGACAACATTGGTGACCGATGAACTGCTTGCGGCTGTCACTGCCGAGGCAATCAACCTTGTCAATCCTAACATAGACGATGGAGTATCTTTCGATTGCCGACACATGTATGCGGCTGATGGTCGTACATTTGGTGAATGGGGTGTCTCCGCTGACGCTATCAAGATTCGTGCACACAATCCACAGCGTGGTGCTCGCCCACTTTCAACTATGTTTGAAGCATCAGTGCACCGTGATTTAGGTATTGAGGCACCTCACCTTGAATTTGGTGAGTATGAAAAACTCGACCAATCACTCAATAACCAATATACTGTCACTGCAAGCGCAACATTCAACAAACCAGTAAGCGATGCTGACATAGAAGACAATCATCGTAAGGTTGATTGTGGTTATATCCCACACACAGTTGTTCAAATTCGCACCAAGGCCCGTGGTTTCCATACCAACACACCCACACCTATTCTTGTTGATTCATACAACGACCCAGTGCCAACTAATTCATGGGCAAATAACCTCAAAGGGCTATCTTTCACTTCAAAGATGGGCGACCACATTCTCCCTGCTATTGACAACGCCTTGGTGACTACAGACTTTACCCATAGTGATGATATTTTCACTACAAATTCCGGTGAAACAACGACACATATACTTGTTCCAGCAGGTGAAGATAACACATCTTTTGATTCCAAAACAAAACTTGCATCATTTGGAGATACAAAGGTCATTTGGTCGGGAAGCAATAGGTTCGCTACAATCACTTCTGTACAGGCTACAACTGCTACACACTCTACAACCAAACTGAAAGTTGTTGACAACAAGTACAACGATGAGTGGAATACATTGTACGGAGCAAGTGCTGATAGGGCAGATGTTCTTCTAATGCTTCACGCAGACAAAGAGTTTAGCGGCTATCGTTTGTATGGTAGTATCGAAAGTGAACCTATCACCTACTTCAAGGGTGGAAAGGACAGCAACGACCACAGCGTACCGTTGTACTTTGGTGGTGGATTTAGCGGTGTCGTGCTCGATGTGAACGATGGTTCGCAAAACGATTACTCGTCATTCTATACACACCCGTATTCGACTGGACCTACAGGTACAGCAGGTATTCAAAATGCCAATGAAATTAGCACAGCATATGCGATGATGGATTGTAATGCATTATTGGCTTTCTTCCCCGGTACACCATATCTTAATCAAAACCGTGGAAGCATTAACCCACCTGCTTACAATCAAAATAACATTCTTTCTCCCGACATTGACACTGGTACACTGCCAAATTTAGCATCCGGTCAACCCTCTCATGTCACTGCTCGATACACCGCTGGTATTGTGCGACAGCGGCCTGTACCGTTAGTCATCCGTATGCCACATCAAACAGCACGGTACACAGACCATAAAACCAGTACAGACTACTTCACATCATACCTTGTGTATGGTCCCGGTCAAGCATTCCCATTCTACGAAACAGCATCGGGTACACTTGGAAATGTAGAGCCACATCCCGGTTATGTTGTCACCACTGGTAATGCGTGGAGCAAAGTTCCACACGGTCTTAATCTACCAAACCCAATTACCAACAATGATGGTGATTACGGTCCACCCGATGCAGACTATCAATCCCGCCGTCAAAGATTCCATTGGAATACAACGCTCAACTGGTCACCACCTCAAGGCATACCGAACATTGGTGCTAACACATCTTCGGCTTATGGTATTCATCAACGCCCCGAACACGGCTATCATTACGGAGAACACTTTATCAATCCAGTATCGGGTAAAATAGTAGCCAATAACGAAGCAGACTACATGAAAGCGCACCCGTACCAACATTGTGCTATCGGTTATTACGGTATTGCGATGAGTGCCGATATGACATTCCACATGGACGGTGGGTATCACCCCGGTGGTTCTTGGATGGATAATCAACTTTCATTCAACCCACCAATGCAACAAGGTGACTACAAGATTGCAAAACTCAACAATGTGATGCAACCTACAGCATTCCGTGTTTCGGGACCAATGGCAAAGATTGTTCTTGACGGAGCATTGAATGAAGTTAATGCGAACTTTGACCGTGAAATAATTGTTATTGATGCTACTCGATGCCAAAATGGTGAAGAACTGGCGACTATCATCGGTCAAGCAATCAACGAAAACCCCGGTAAAGGTGCGCTTAAGGCACTGGGTGGTACATTTATGCCATCAATGGGCAACGCAATGCGTCAAGACCGATACGGTTGGATTGACATGAACTTTACTGGTGTGTACACAAATGACACTGCTAATTCTTCCAAGTCATTTGCCGAAGCAGTAATAGGAGGTTCTAATTCACAGACTACACTTGAGCAAATACCAGCGAGTGGGTGGCTACGAACTGATGAGGGAGGTAGGAGATTCCCTACTACAAGTGAACCAAATCACACATGTCCCGCATTCGCCCCGTATCATTCTCGTGAAGTGTACAATAACAGTGGTACATGGACCGTGCGATTTTGGCTTGCTCCAAACAGAATTACTGGTAAAGCGCAGTTTGAAGACATGACAACATGGAAAAACAAGTGTGAAGGTGAAACTCTCACTGTTCCCGATTTCAATCCCGAAGCCGTACCACCTAACATACCGCAGAAAATTTTAGTGTGGAGTAAGTCGGGTGTCAATTACTACAACAACTACAATGACTCTACACGCCATCACATGACCCGTGTACACTTTAGCGGTGTTGTGGATGCAATTGACCGCACACGCCCTGCGGGGGCTGTGGGTTGGGCAGGAGAGCGTTATTCATACCTTAACTCGCTAAGGGTGGGTACAGAAGGGTATGGAGCGGGTCTTGGTGCTTGGCACCCCATGTTGGGCTTCTCACCTTACGGACCCGCTTCAAGCGTCATGAGTACCTTTAGTCACTTACCTCACTTCACTCCTATGCGAAACGGCCCCGAAGCCAGCGGTGTGTTGAACAATAGGGCAAACTCCGATAGTATTCTCACCACTCCTTATTCTTGGAATTATACGACAACTGCGGCGGCAACATACACTGATGTTGAAGATTCTACATACTTTGCAAGTCCACTTCATATTGCTGATGCTGACGCTGTTCCAAGAACACTTCACCATCCACAAGGTGTCTTTTCCCGTGGTTTCCTTGTAGTGTCATATGAAGGTGAAATGTCACTTGTTGCAAAGCGTGACCGTGATGGCATCACCGCTACTGGTGATTGGTTGTCCGTTGTATCGAAAACAGGTGCATCAGTAGCCGCCGCTACTGCCATCACCTTTGCAGGTACATCACAATGGGATGAACGAATACATGGGGTAGATAGGTTCGTTGCACCAGCGCACGGTGGACCGAATATTGAAGCACTCGTCACAGACACCACCAAACCTACCGATGATATTCCGAGTAGTGCATTTACATTCAATGGTCCGTTAGGCGGTGATATTGAGTTGAACAACGCAGAACCTTGCTTTTCAAAGACAGGTGATATGTTCTTTGACTTAGACCAAAGCCCCGGTAGTTTCTTTTTGGAAAGTACAACTGATGTGGAGCGTAATCTCATCACCGACCTCAAAACAAGCACCAGTGCGGAACTTGACCGATATGGTGATGATGCCAACTATTGGCTTGGTGACACAAACGCTTTCAAAATGAACCAACGCTCACCCGCCAAGAACTTCTCCGTGGAACACATTGTGTGGAAGCGTATGGATGGAGGCAACTTGAGCCTACCTGCTGTCAACGCTCGTGGTTTGGGTGCTGTACCTTTTGTCACTCGTGTATTGAGTAATACACCGTACACTATGGGAGAAAAATTATACGGTATCAACCGTTTCTCTTTTGAAACTACAAACAGTGCTATGTTCCCAATCATACAGGCGCAGGAACTTTCCCATCCACAAATTGCCGCCAGCCATCCCGATGAATTACGAAATGTACTGTCGATACCAAACGAAGAAGTACAGTTTGAAGAAATGCAAGTAGAGGATGATACAGGACAAGTGCATGTTATCGAAGGTGGTTCGCCATTTGGTACCATTATTCGTACATTTAACGCTGTTTCCGACCGTAGTGCAGAAGGATTGGCACCTGCTACTGCGGGCAGTGGTGTCGAGCCTAACATGAAGGTACGACTACCAAATCCCGATTCTATTCCCGGCAATCTTGTCATTCGTAGTGGATTTGACCGCCTACAAGCATACCAAACGGAGTCAATGGGCACAGGTGGTATGATTCGACCGCTCTCAAAAGACAGTCTCAAGCATCTATTTACTGATGAAACAAAAGGACCAAGGCTTGGCGGTACATTCGGTGACCATAATTGGGAGCATATCAGCCAAAACGAGTTCCCCGACCCTACCTATTCGGGTTGGGAAACCGCAACTGGTCATGCCCCGCTTGAGTCATCATACGAATTACATGACCGAACACTCTTTTTCCATGTGACTAAGAATGGCAACACACATAGCCACCGCCATCCTACTTTCTACACGCACACCTTGGGTGTGACAAACAATGCACTTACGGCTGTATCGTACAGCGGTACAACGCTAACAGTCAATACAGCACCAAACGCCTCGCTGTATAACGAATCAATCCGTGACGGTCGTAAGTTCCTTCGACTTTACAATCCTACTACTGACAAGGGTGGTGTGGCTTCATTCACCAATATCAGTGGCTCAACATTCACTGGTTGTGTAGGTGATGCTGACTTTACTGATTTAATTGCTGGTGATATATCCACACTCAAGGTTGTACCATCATACTACATTCCTGCTGGTAGCACACGATTCTTTGCGGCTCGCCGTTTGCGTGACCATGCAGAAGTAAGTGGCAACAGCCCCGACATGGCACACACTCTATACCACGACAATCACACATTGAACGCATTAAAATGTCATTCGATGTACGAAGTGCCTAAGATGAGTCCGTTGGCTTTACCTCGTATGGGTCACCACTTCGTCAATCCAACTATGGCTGTATTACCCGGTCACTTTGCTCATCCTGCTTACCAAGGTCTATACAACAAACACCGAGCAATTCGTTCTGCAACCATTAAATCACACGAATCACTATTGATTGAAGAACAAACAATGAGTAATTTGAAGAGTGATATTTCAACTACTCTTGAAAACAACTTGTACGGTTATGACACACAGCACACCTTTGGGTCACTTACAGCCACACCGAGTGGTCCGAGTGACATACACGGTGGTGCTTTCACCCTTATGTTTGAATCTAAGATTCGTAGTGACGGGTATGGTGTACTGGCATCCGAAGGACAGGCTGGTGTTGTCAATGCCGCTGGTGGACACACTATTGTGCTTGAAGCGGCTGGTACATACACTCTACGAGAACACTTCCCCGACCCAAGCGAAGTAGGTGCGTATCAAATCATTATACAACCGAATGTTCACAAGTCGCAACTTATGGGCTATCATGCAAATGGACCTGTGGCTGACCTGCCGAATGGTACAGTGAATGAATTGACCAGTCAACAAGTGGCATTGGTCGTTGGATTGCGTGAGCCTAACAGTGCTACGGGTGCGGTAGGTCTTGTGTTAGCAGAAGCAGTTATGGCTGATGTGCGTGGCTGTGAAGTATTCATTAACGAACTCATGATTGACCATGACCCCGACCATGGTAGCCAATTCACAAACATACCCCCGTTGTTGTTATACAACCAGTTTGGTGTACAGGCTACTGAAAGTCCAGCATTTGTTAAGCGTTCACTACCATACCACCCGCAGATGTTCGTCAAGTCCTCTCCGGGTATGACCACTAATATTCCGTGGTGGAGTATAGTACACAAAACAGGACCGGATGATGCAAATGCCTATGGTTATCGACACCTCAATCATCATCGCCTTGATACCTACTATGAGTTCCTTCGTGCAAGTGCGGGTAGCATTGCTTGTCAAATCACACTCGCAGGTTATCCAAGCACACACCCCGACATATACCACGAAGTGCTTGAAAACATCAGCCTTAACCCAGTGTGTACATTTGTAAGTCTTACATCAAGTACAGTTATCAAAGTAGATGATGCTCGTGGTTTCCCACAAAAACCATACTACGGAAACATGTTAGAATATACTGATGCTAATGGAGTGCGTCGAACTCATACATACAGTGAACGCAGTGGGTACGATGCATCGAACATGAACAAACCGCTTCAATTCACCATTGTTGCCAACAGTGATTTTACCAGTAATTTAACAGCGGGTACGAAGATTCGCTTGACTCGTGCTTATGATTTCCGTCCAGCAGGTGCTATTTTCACCGATTCACTTTCCAGCATGGTGACTCGTGTTTTACCACAAATGTTGCAAGGTAGCCGTGATACTAACAGCCTACATATGGCTGACGCATACCTATGCTTATGGCATCCAAATCTTGGACGCCCGCACACTTTCTATTCCGATTCAAGTCGAACATGGCTTAACCCATTAAACGACCGTGCAATTGCTCAAAAGCCACTTAACAGTATGCCCGAACACTTTGAAACGGTACACTACCACGATGCAACATATTATGCCAGTATGGGGCCATTTACCTTCCACCGTAAAACACCACTTCCTCCGTATGCGTTTAAGAATGCCGCTGGAAATAATTTAAGACGAGTCACTTCTGTAAGTGGAAGTACCATTACCACATTGGGTAGCGGTAGTGTCGATAGGGGTGCGGCGAGTCTTAGTGCTGGAACTAAAATTATCATAGACGGTGTTGCTTATACCGTGCAAAGTGATAATACAATTTCTCTTGTGGTGGTAGAAACACCTGTTGCTACAATACCTGTAGGAAGTTCAATTCTTACACACGGTACAGGTTCTATGGGTACTGCATCAACACATGAGTCGCATGGCGGTAGCAATGTTTTGACAGCGTTTGTAAATCAAGGTGGTCAATTTGACAGCAGTGACGCCTCAACCAAAACTATGCTTAACCACTTTTGGCCCTGTGGTAGCCGTGGTGGGCCATTGGTTAGCCGCCTTGATGGATATGGTTATGTGTCCACTGCTTGGGACTTCCCAAGAGAATATGATTTCGATGGGCCTATATGGGCTGACCAAGATGATGACGGCTCGTATGTCGTCACAAATGGTGTGGTCAAATCCACATACGATGCATTTACTGATGCTACTTGTGACTACAATAACGACCCAACAATCACGATGGACTCTACAGCAAAACTCGTAGTAGGCATGGGTGTGAGCGGTACAGGCATACCCGGAAGTGCAACAGTTTCGTCAATCACTAACGCTACTACCTTTGAGTTGAGTGCGTCCACCACAGGTGGGTCTGTGACGAATGGTACACTTACTTTTACTCCCGTACAAACACGCACACGCCCGTTTGGTTATCGTATTGGATTGCGCCAACCTTACAACAAACCGCAATGGTCACTGTACGGTATGCGTGCGTTCCGAGAATCGGCAATCACAGGTACGAATGCAAGTGTAGGTTATCCACACGGACCACTTGTACAAGGTGAAACTGAAACATGGACATACGCTGGTGGTAGCGGTCTTGCCAACGGTACATACCCTAACACACAAATCGGTATTATGGAAAGACAGACTAATTTCTCCGGTATGCTTGGTGTGGATAAACCCGAATGGCAAGTACGCTACAGTGACGGTATGCGTGTAGCACGACCATTCGGATGCCCTGTACGCACTCTACGCAATAAAGAAACAGTTCTCCGTGATTGGTGGGGTGACCTTGGTGGTAAGAATATTGCAAAGATTGACGATGCTGTGGGGTATTACTTGGTTGATTGGTGGGGTAATACTCGTGGAGAAGATGTACGACGACACCCTGTTCGTGGATTCGGTATTCGTCCTGCTTGGGATGCGGCTGATGTGTATGAATATGACAGAACAGGTGACGCTACACCATACCAGCGTTTGTTTAACGGTGGTAAGCCGGTAGTGAACATGAAAGGTATGGTAGCGGCTGATGGTAGCGGCAACTTGAGTTTAACCTACTCTACTATTCCACGCTTTGGTGGTCGTAAGAATGACACCAATAGCAACAATGCGAATGAGTTAGTCGATGTGTACTTCCCAACTAATGCTCACCGTGTTGGTGACGATGGGCATGGGCGTGGACTACGATACCCTACGGCTTTCAACGAAGATGTACTTACGGCACTTGATGAACCATATCATGCTACAGGTGTAGTTTTGTCTCATCACACCTCCGAGCCTAACATGAATGATGGGTTCATCCGAGCACGCAATGATGTGCTACAACCCGACGAAGTACCTCGTGGTATCAGCGCACGACTTGACATTGCCGAAGACGGTTTGCTTAAGCCCGAAGCAGTGGTAAGTGACCGTGTAGAAACAGTAAGTGGTGATTCACCGCACAAGGATGCTGTAAGTCGTAGCGCACCCCGTATAGGTCTTGACACTGAAAATGTAGAAGGTGTCGATGACAACCTCATTGCTATCAACACCGAGGCTCACAGCCTACACACTGACAGGGGTGTAGGCCAGCGTGTTGTTGTGCAAGGTGGTATGCAAGCGGGGTCGCAAACGGTTGGTCATTACGACCTCACCGCTCTTGATTTCAGCGGCCAGCCGCAAGGTGGTGCTATGCGCCTTTCCCATACTTCTAACTTCAATCCACTCGGTGGTACCTACATAGCAGAAGCCCGAAACTTCGTATCACCAATTGATGACACAGAATGGGGTGGCATACCAACATCGGGTATGGTGTTGTGGCTTAAAGGCGACAGCCTCGATTTGACTGACGGTGGTAGTGTATCAACATGGGCTGATGCGAGTGGAAATAATCGAAACTTTACTCAATCCACCAGTAGCAAAAAACCAACATATATCGCAAGCGAGTCCGATTTTAATAATATGCCTGTGTTAAGATTTGATGGTGGGGATAAACTTGAATTGGCCTTCGATGCAAATTTGAATACAAATGAATTTACAATATTTTTCGTAGGTGCTGTGAACAATGATAACAATGCTCACCAATTAGGTTATGAAAGTAGAAGTTCCTCTCCTGTCACAAGGTCGGGGTTCAATATATACGCTGATATGACAAGTTCAAACAATGAATGGGAGTTTTGGGTTGGTGCTGATACAACTTGGAAAGCGTTGAGGTCCGGTACAGGTTCTATTACACTCAACACACCCGATATTATTACCATGCAATTAAGTGGTGGCGATGGTGCAGGTGCTTCTGCTACACAATTGCTAAGAGTGGATGGTACGCAAATAGGTACTCAATCTGCTAATTTTTACAAATCAACGGCTGATTCACAGAACATAGGTACACTGAATACAGGTTCATTTCCGTATGTGGGTGAGATTGCTGAAATTATTCAATTCAATAGAGCACTTACCACTACAGAACTACAACAAGTTGAAGGTTATCTTGCCGAAAAGTATGGTATCACTGCGGCATCTGCGTGGAAGTCCAGCAACCCATATCAAACCGACACTAACGGACACCAGCGCACAAATGTCACCGATAAGAAGGTCACATACATGATGCGCCCAGTTCGATTACTGGACAAACAACACGCTGAAATGTTCCGCTCTAACCTCAACCTACATTCGTCAAGCCCACAGTACGGTAGCAACTACTTCGGTGCTACGGCTGGTGGTAAATACGGATTGTATGTGTATGAAGTTGCTAATGGACAAGCATCAGTTGGTTCGTATATTCGTGCTTCCAACCCGGACAGCAACCCTCCATACGCACCTGCGTATTACATGGACATTAGCGCAAGTGATACAGTGCCTATGAGCCAAGGTCCAAAAATTATTGGAACAAGTGCAAGTGGATTCGACTCGACAAAATTGGACAACGAAGTCACTCGTGTTGTGATGAGTGAAAACACACTACAGCACTATCGTGCTGATGCACCTCGTAGGCGCACGCATAAAGAAGGTGAAACGAAAGAAGAAAGAATGGATTACAGTGTTCATCCTCGCTTTTCCCAATCTCTTCATCCAAAAGGACATAAAGGAGATGTAGACTACAATTCTACAGACCACAGTGGTGATGGTGCATGATTGACTACGACTTTTGCAATTGTTGTACACCTATGGAAAACACATTCGCTTTGATGAAGGCTAAAAAGAAGAGTAAGCCTTTCCATGGCTACAACCCAAACAAGCACCACCGCAAGGGTGGATTGAATGCTAAGGGGCGAGCAAAGGCCAAGCGTGAGCAAGGCTCTAACCTCAAACCGCCTGTGACCACCAAACCAAGCAAACTTAAGCCGGGTAGTAAATCAGCGAAGCGTCGTAAATCGTTCTGCGCTCGTATGAGTGGTGTAAAGGGACCGACCAGTAAGAAAGGTAAGTTGACACCAAAGGGAGCATCCTTGAAGCGATGGAACTGTTGAGGTTGAATCATGACCGTCCTCAAAAATACAAGGACTGGTCGGTACAGTATAGATGCTGATGAAGTAATGGCACATGTGCGTAAGCCTGTGTTTGTGGACAACGCCATTCATCACGGTCGCATCAGCGTACAGAAAGCAAACAAGGCTAAGGTCACAGTTGAAAAGAAAAATACTCGTAATTTACAAGTGATGCCGGAGCGCAATTATCACATTGTCGAAGGTGAATCATTTATTCAACTATCTCATCACAATACTCCGGGCCATTCCCTTAACTCCGCTCCTTTCTTTGCTGATGATTTAATTTCTACAACAAATGACCCCATGCTCATTTACAATGCTGATGCGCCGAGTCAACGATTGCTACCTCACAATATCGAATCATCATCATTTGGTGTGTTGATGAACCTACGCAACATGAAAGGTAAGACACTGGATGGTATTGGCTTTACAGGTCGTACTGTCAAACTTGGTCAACCAGTTGATGTGGGATTGCGTAGTACCGACTTGGCTATTCGACTTGGCGAATCAATTAACAGCGGTGCTACAAGCGTGAATATTTCACGCCCGAAGAATGTGACGACTTCATCAGCACGCAAGCACAGTACACGCTTTATTGGTCAAGACTTCAACAACATGAATCTTATGACGGCTCTTCGCTTCTTAGGTCGTCATGACAGTCGTATGCTTTTGCTTGACCGCTTTGGCAACTTACTGTACATACCCATTGTATTCAGTGAAGCGGCTTATACAGTGGACAAGAACTTACGCTTTGGTCCTAAGCAAGATAATCCAATTGAAAACATATCAAACCGTGTGACTGTACAAGGTCATCCATTGGCTCTCAATGACTTGGTGATTGTCACGGTGGATGATGTAGAAGGGCAGGTCGAAGAAGTACGAGAAGACAGTGCACCTGTTGTGGACAACACTGTTCGTACAACTAACGCCGCTCGCCGTGTAGCACGCCAAGTGCTCAAATCACGCTCACTCATCCGTGGAAGCATTTCAAGTGCTGGTCATTTGAATTTACTTACACTGCGCCCCGGTATGACAGTAAAGTATGACGGACTAAGCAAGGTAGTCACTGAAGTCAAACACATGCCTATGCGAAACATGAGTGACCTAACAATGATGAACTTGGACACAGGTATCGAGGGTATCTTACAGGGTGTTGCGGAAGGCTCTACCGTTGGTGCTAATGACACCAACCCTGCAACATATGTACAAGTGGTAGAGCAGAACTTAGCAATGTTTGGTAAAGTAGAATTGAGAATTGTTTCATCGGTGACTGAAAGGGGAGTATTTAACACAGCATACCTTATCGGTGGTGTGAAGGGAACGCACAATCGTGGACTCATTGGTGGAAACGGGCTACCGATTGGTGTGAACAAGACAAGAGCAAGGAGGGATATTTATTCCAGTTAGTGATTTTATGCGCCGTCTTTTGCTTGACACACTTGCAAGCAACATTAACGAGGTTATCTTGGGCTTCGATGGTACACCAGCAACCGCTGATGATGGTTCTGCTGGCAGACCTGCCATCACACTCACACCCACAGTGACAATTGTTGATGACACATCTTTACTGGTAGAAGCAAAACTTCCATATGATACTTCATTTACCGAGCAAATAAAAGAAGTGTACATTCAATTTCGTGACAGTACCGATTTTACACCAGTGGGTCGATACACCATCACACCAATTTCTAAATCAACAGCAAACGAATTGAAAATTCAAATTGCAATTGAGGTGGCATAATGACAGGCAATCCATTATCGGGACATACAGCGGCAAACCACGCATCAGCAATGACTGGTAGCGGGGTCTTTACAGACAGTTTAGAAGATGGTGAACACATCACCAGCCCTTCGCTCACAAACATGCTTGAGGGTGTGCATGGTAATGGTATCATGTTGGAAGAAGACACAGCAGGTACAGCAAGTATTCGTGATAATCCCGAAGACCTACCGGGTGTTTGTGAACAAGTGACCAACACTTACACTGTACGCATTGTAGGTGGACACGCAGTGCTTGACGGTGCGTTGTACAAGTTTGCTGGTGGTCCCGGCTCATCACAAGATGTTGCATTCACTACAAGTAGTGCACACAAGCGTGCTACATACAGTGCCCTTAGCAGTGGCCAAGAAGTATTGATTGTTGTGTACATTTCAAGTGACACAACGAATCAATGTATTACATGGGAATTAGGCACACCAGTCACCACAGCATCGAATACATACCCTACTACACCTTCTGCCTTCCTTAGCAATCCTAAGTCAAGTGGCCTTGATGTGAAACAAAGTGTCGTGCTTGCTGTTATTCGTGCTGTGTATTCAGCATCGGGTGGTGACCTCAAACTGTCAATCAGTGAGAGCAACGACAAGCGTGTGTTTGTACGCCCTACCCCCCTCTACCTATCTCCTGTCACCAGCGGTGCTGTAGGGGCTACCACAGCCGTTGATTTGCACACTGAACTTGATGCTTTCAATCAAGATACAGCGAATTTCACAGCAAGCCGCTTCGGTGCTCTATGGCAATCATTTGGTGACCAAATAGGTAGCACCACAGCAGGTGACAATGACAAAGATGTGTTATACTACAGTGGTACTCACGCCGCCCGTTTCACTCGTTCAGTGTTTGACCGTGTACTGACCAGTACAGCCACGAGCATTGACCTCACATCGGCTGATGCAAACATTCTCGTGTTGACACCCGGTGGTACATTTACGATTACCACAAGTGGACCTTTCCCTGCTGGATATGTTATTGAAATAAAAAACACTCATGGTTCAAATACTGGCACTTTCGCATTGACGAACTCTACCACATCTGCCATAGGTGATACGGCTGATGCTGATGGTGGTTATGCACGCTTTGTTTGTACAGTAAGTCACGCTACTGACCCTACTTTTGTACGGTTGATTTGATTACTCTTCTTCATCCATTGATGGGTGTAGATAGATATTTTTCAAACGATAAGGTTTCAACTTTTTGATAGCAGGGTCAAGCCAAAACACTCCACACACTTTACAGTGTAAGAGGTACACTCGTTCACTGTCGTAATCAATGAAGCGACCTGTAAGACGGCGGGGTATATCGTTGGCCCCGCACACCTTACACTTTTGCTTTAACCTGTCCATCAACCGGCCCATTCCAACATTCCTCGCAAAAATCACCATCAATTAAAATCATACAAGGTTCATCGCACAAAACACAAACAAGCATACTCATCACTGATTCGGGCGACGAGCAACAATGTCGTCAATGCGAAGGATGGCATTGGTCACTTCACTTGCACTAAGCACTGCTTGGCGTACCAATTCAAATGGCTCAAAGACAGGCTCCTTGAGCAAGTCCTTAACGCCTCCTTCGGTCACATCGGGACCAAGGTGTACATCACCCTGTAGGATGCCGTGTCGCATAGCGAGAATGGTATCAAGCGGGTCATGTCCAGCATTCTCCGCAATGGTAGCAGGAACGACCTCTAAGGCGTCTGCAAACGACTCGATGGCCATCTGTGCCCTACCGCCGATTTGTGCGGCGTGTTGACGCAAGTGCATGGCCATGCGAACGAATGAGTTGCCACCACCAATCACATACTTCTTTCCGCTCATCACAAGGGAAACGACACCGAGTGCATCATCAAATCCACGCTCGACTTCTTCAAGTGTGTGCGAGGTAGCACCACGCAACACCAGTGTTGCTTCGTTGCTTTCAACACCATCACCAACAAAAAGATACCAAACGCCATCTTTTCTTTCACGAGTAATTGAAACCTCGGCGGCTCCCTCAATATCTTCGGGAGTCTGTGCGATTTCCACACCACTCATTCGACTAAGTGCACGCATGGATGATTCCGGCATACGGCGTACTACCATAATACCGTTCTTCTTGAGGTATGTACACACCATGTCACTCACACCATCACGAACAAAGGCTACCCCACCATGAGGCATTTCGTTCACAATGTGCTTTGCACTGTCAATCAAATCAGCCTTGCTTGAACCCTTGAAAGACTGATACGACTTAGCATCAAGTTGCACTTGCACATGGTCCTCGGCCTTTTCTGTTTCAAGACCGTTGTTGATAAGTACCATTCTTCCGTATGTGTTTTCACCTTCAAGCACAAAGTCTTTGTTGATAATCACACCTTCGTACAAGTACGAATCCTCAAGCGAGCCACCGGGGAAAGAAACCACCTTGACATTTTCAGCATCGCCAGCCTTCTCCACTGCGCTCACACACAGTTCCGATACAGCATCCAACGCACTTTCAAGGGTCTTACCCGTGATTGCCGTCTTAGCCACATTGATGAGTGCGCTACGCTCGTCGCTCGTCATAGCCACATCGTTCTCAAGGAACTTGACGGCCATCTGTGATGCTTCGTGATAACCACGACAAATCACATTCGGGTGCAAACCCTTCTCAAACAACATCTCGCTGTTGCCAAGCAATTGACCAGCCAGTACGACTGTGCTTGTAGTTCCGTCATAACACAATGCTTCTTGGGTACGAGCGACTTCTGCAATCATCTTCCCACCGGGGTGTGATACATCTAACTCTCGTAGGATGGTTGCTCCGTCATTTGTGACGATGACATTGCCATGTCCATCGACCATCATCTTGTCCATACCCATAGGTCCGAGCGTACTCTTGACTGTTTCTGCAACAGTCTTGGCCGCTCGAATGTTGTGTACTTGTGCTTTCTCCGATTTTCCTGCTTCTTTCTTGTTCATGTTCTTCACCAATCAACTTCAATCTCCACGACTTCTCCTGTTTCAAGACTTCGTGAGGAAATATAACCTTCGCTTTTACCGAATTGGTACAAATCATAAGTCAATTTAGCATCGCTTAAGCAATACTTTGCAACCTCGTCGTACTTACCGGCTCTCCAAGCGATAGGGGCATCAGCACTGTTCATTAACTTACCTGTATCGAGGGTGTGCTTTGTGAGCATTCCAAGCGATGTGTCCACCTTTGCGACGGACAATGCGGCTTTACTTACCATGTTGCGTGTGTCAATAACCGAGTCCGACTTCATCAAGTCGCTGGCTGTCCAACAGTCGAGAGCATCACGCAATACAGGTAGGTCGAAACCCTTGATATTGTGTCCAAGGATTTGACCACCTTTTTCTACATGGTCTGCTAAGTCTTCGCCCAGTGTCTTCGGATGCAAGGCTTTCACTGTGTTATCCACATCAAGCCCCTTGTTGCAATAGATAGTCCCATCGTTCCCATCCCATGTGGCCACTACTGATGGCTCAAACAGGTGAGTGTTCTTCCACCCTCCTATCTCATGTGAGAAATTTGCTGTTTCAATGTCAAGTGCCAGTATGTCGCTCATTGTGTATCACCAATCTTTCGGATGAAAACCCGACCACCGCTCTTGCGGCTCTTGAACAGGGAGGCACCATAGTCCTTGAAATGCCTGTCGGCTGTACTCTTGGACACCTTGGCCCTACTCATGTAGGTAGAGATGAAGATATTCTTCAATACCCAACCATCACCATGTGTGTCAAGTTCGTGTTGTGTTTGCTCACCATGGCAAGCAATCATCGCATCGTGAATCTTGGCTTCCTTTTGCTTGTTGCCACCAACTTCAACTGAATCTGTCAACCACGCAATAAGATTTTCAAACAGCGTGAAAAGAATATTGTTTGCATCATCAACATGGTCACCAGTCACAACCCATGATTCATCGAGGATAGCCATGTGTATAGCGAAGATTCCCAAATAATTCTCGATGGCAGGAGTGAACGATGCGATAATCTCACTGATGGATGGAGGTTGTTCGGCTAATTCCTCGTACAAATTTTCGGATGCTTTTTCAAGTTGCTTTGTATAATCCTCACCAGCACTGAACATATTCCACATGTGCTCCTGTACAACCTCTTCCTTTTCTTCGTTGGAGGACTCCGACCATTGTGAGAAAGTCATTTCAGCCATATCCAACAAACGGTCACGAATGCGTTTTTCTGTGGATTTAAAGTAATCGTATAAATCATCTTTAGTCATTTCAACTTTTTTAGGTTTTTTCATAAAAGTGTTTAACCTACGATTACTTACTTCTTTCCTGTCATCCATATCCCAATGTTTGTGATACAATAACACACGCTGGAAAATACCCTTAGTGAGCACATATTCTTTGACACCCTTCGGAGGGTATGTGGTAATCCAAAGCGACACGAGGGAGGGACACTCAATCTTCTGTCCCTTCATGTGCTTAACGAGTGTGTTGTTTCCACTACCCACAGGGTTGCACGCTGTTTGAAGATACAGCACTGTTTCTTGACTGTGTTTGTTTGGTGTTAGCAAGATTGAACCTTCATCAAAGTTGATTGCTTTACGCCCACTTAGAAGACCCTCTACTACCTTTACTTCACCTGTTGGTTTCCCATTACTATCATACTCTTGTTCTGTACTCCCAATCAAACCTGCGTCTGTACCCGATGCGAATAAGTCAAATGGAATTTCTGCTTTCTCCATAATGTCACTAATAAAATTCCAAGCAATCGACTTACCAGTACGAGATGGTTGAATCCAAAACACATGCACTCTCAAATCAAGGTGAGTGTCACCTGTGGGAAGGCGAATGTATGGTAAGGTTGTTTGCCCTTGAATGAAAAAGAAGGAAAGAAGGCCGGGTATTTGATTTTTCATTGAAGTTTGTGAAAAGTGATGTAGGTATGCATCCAATATAGGATATTTTTCAATCACTTTATTTATTCTTTCATCAACCGTTGTATCTTTCTCTAAAATTTCTGCACCAAAATAACTGTTAGCCATCTATATCACTCCCTTTCATCTTAGTTGGTTTAAATACTCTACCGACGAACTTTACGCTCTTGTCGCACAGGTTCTTCACTTGTCAATATGTTGACAAGCATCTTTCTTCGTACTTCACCAAGACCCTTGACCTGTTTGATTGAGTCGGGAAAGCACATTTCTTCTATGCTACCGCACTTTTCCAGTAATTTTTCTGCTGTTTCTTGACCTATACCGGGAACTGTCATTATCATGTCAAGTCGCAAGTCATTGGATGCGACACGGCGAATTGAATGTGCACCGTGCTTACTGGCAGGTTTGTGCAACTTACCATGCAATCGCACGATGAAGGATGCGGCCTCACTTACATTGTTGCAATAGAATACTTGGCAATCAAAATCCGACATGAGTCGAGCGATTGTACCTATCAATTCATTCTGCACCTTAGAGTATGTGAGTTTGGCTCGTCCATTGTTGCGTGCCATGGCAAGATACTTCTCTACTGTACCATGCACCACGATAAAAAAACGCTCATAATTTGCATCCATGTTATCGAGTTGTCGCCACAAGTGTCCACTGTGACTTGATTGGAATAGGTCGCCTACACTCTTTGCTTCAACACATGCCCCACCGAGAAGGTAGTCACCAACAACCAAAGGTTTGCGTGCTACTACCAGCCCTGCCTTCTTAGCCTTGCGTTCTATAGATTCGCAAAGTAAGCCACGCTCGTTGCTGTCAATGATAAGTTGCGGCTTCATTTAAATTCCTCTTTACTATGGAAGCCACACATATCACTTTTGTGCCCTTTCCAATGTCCACACCGCTTGCCTTTTTTATTGATGTAGATACACCTATGCTCATCGGGTGCTTCTTGCTTCCTACAAGTGTGACAAATGAATTTGTAATCAGCGGGCTTATCATTCATTCTCTTACTACTCGACGGTCTTGCATTACAAAATATACATCTTAACCAGTGCATTAAGCATCAACTCCTGTTCCATCATAATATTTGCACTTACCCATACAGAATCCCTCCATGTAGAGTGTTGAGCATGTAGCATGTGAATATCCTGTCATTACAATACTGCGTACCTGCTCTTCCGTTTTTTCATAACGGTAGTCTACCCATTCTTGCGATTGACATATACTCACAATACTTCGTATATGCTCTTCTTTCTCCTTGTCACCAACACGCCACGCAGGGAAGAACATGCGGAACCTATCTGCCAAATATGACACAAAATGGTACCTTGCTCTATGCGGTGGATTACCACCACCCATTGCGGCTTGGGACAGGCAGGGGAGAATATGAATGTCATTTAATGATACCGTTGGTAAATCCACAGGCTTGAGGTCAAAGTCCTGTGCGAACTTGTTCTCTACAATTTTCATTGTCACCCTTTCTTCACCGAGAGCAATGTACCCACTGTGTGCATCCATCCCCAAGTCCATCAAATCGTCAAGAGAAAGTGTCATGATTTGATTACTGGTTAAAGGAATCGACCAAGTACCTCGTTTAGCATTGTATGAGTTCGGTATGCGAATCATACCCGATGTGTCAAACATCACGGTGGGGTCATTACAATTGAGTGGACCTATTTCTTTTTCCCACTCTTTGATTAAGACCCTACCCGATTGTTTGATTCGGGAAACTTCACTACCGTTTGCTGGTGTGAGAGACTCGGAAAGCGGAACCCATACATGGTACCCACCACCGCTGAACCACACATAGTGAAGGAAGTTCCCACCCATCAAGTAGGTGTGAAGTCTTCTCACTTCTTCCTGCGGTACATCGAATGCCACATCAGCACCCTTGTTATTGAAGTCCTTACAATCGAAGTCCATCACAAAATGATGTATCAACGGAGTGTTGTAATCAACACGATGGTGCTTCGGTGCTTGGGTATCAGTATAGCCGTAGGCTGTGAAGTACACATTACCACTGCCGTTTTTACCACGCCAGTATGATTCTAATTCATCAGCGTTTTTTACCATTCGCCGCCAGCCCTTATCGCCGTTGCTTGTTATTTCAAGCACCTCACGAGGATAGTCAAGCGGCACGAAAGGCATTCAATCACCGTTGTTGATACAAGAAGAAGTCAATGTCCTTTACAAGTATGTCACAGATTTCGGATATTTTATCCGCCTTTAGTTGGCGAGCGTGTACCGTGTACACAATATCCAACGGACCCTGTAGTGGGGCTACGCTACCGATACCCTTGTCCATAAATTCGTTCAGCGAAGTTTGCCGGTACACATTTCGTTTGTACGGTGCCCTTCGTGGTAAGTTGCCACTCTTCGTTGCGTGTACACGCACCGTGAAGTTTGAACTTCCAATTCTTTTCATCAATATTTTTTCCATCAGTATTACTGTACTTTTCATTTTAATTCCTCCAACATTTTGTCGAGAGCATCATCTGTAAGTGACCAAAAATCACAGTGGTCAACGAAGGAACACCAGTGGCATTTCATTTTTCCACTGTCACGCAGTTCCTCAAGGGGCATGTCTTTTGGTGGCTTACCCAACCACGGGTCTGTAGGGAAGTCCATTTCAATATGGGCTTTAATGAGTTTCTTAATCCTATTTTCTACAGTTTTATCAATTCTCTTTGCCGCTGTAGTAGGCTCGTAGTGTATAGCCGGTCCCTCACCGTCTTTGATACCCCCACCCGGAAACTCCCATCCCCAATGGGTGATAGGAAGGAACTCGGCGTGTGGGCTGTGTTCAAGCATCATCTTGTAAAATTGCATCTCAGCACGCATAGAAGGTACCTTGCCTCGCTTCTTGTACTTACCAGTCTTCAATTCCATGAGAGCGTAGCCCTCACCATCTTGAAACAAGGAGTCAATGAAACCTTTCATGTGAATGGGAATTGCTTCTCCATCCACCTCAACGAATCGAGTAGCGTGAATGTGAGCCTCAATACCTGTGGGTCGCCACTGCTTGCCGCCAGTGTGATGCAATCGCCTCAACTGCCATTCTAACCACTGGTGTATCTGTTCTTCTTCACCGTAGATGTAGGGTTCGGGAGGTTGCGGTACTGCGTCAAAAAATAATTGGCGAGCATCTTCTTCTTTTCCTTTCACCAGTAAATGAATTGCTTGTTGTTCTTGTTCTTCTGTGAAGTTGTTCCAAAACCATTCCACCATATCGTGGACATTCTTACCCCGGATATGGTCAGCGTTCTCTTCACCTCTCAACCCATCAAATTTTTCATAGAAGTATTGCCTTCTGCACCAACCAAAAGTACCAAGGCTTGACTTGGTGATGCGAAAAATTTTGTCGGGTGTAGTGGTTGGATTCCAATTGTACACACTTCGTCTGTATGACTCCGCTTCTTTCTCGTTGCCTGTAGCATCGAGGTAGTCCTGTATATCGGGACGAATATCGGAACCGTTAGGATTGAACCTCATCTGTTTTTCACCTGCCAAAGTCTTGTGCGTTCTACACCTTCGTCAATCTTTCTCGCTCGGCACTTAGCACATAGCCACCCTTTCGCTTTCGCTTTAGCGTAAGCATTCACAGCATAACAACTACCACGAGGATAACCAATACACCTACCGCTCATTTCTTTTCACCACCATGCCTTGCACAGTAATATGGTTTCACATTATTAGCCTCATAACTGCAATTACTTCCATCTTTATTTTTATGGCGACAAGGAACTCTCTTCCATATTTTTTTGACTGATGCGGGGGTGTGATGCTTACACACCAATAAGTTCCCTCTATCAGTTTTGATAGTCCTATAGTCTCCGTATTCATTCAATTCTCCATAAGAAAATATATCTTCGCCGCAAATAGCGCAATCTAAAAAGAAATCCCTACTCATTCCTCTTCCTCCTGTTTCCTTGTCCAATCACTGGGGAATGCGGCACTAAAGGCATTCAATTTGTTAATACGGTGCGCTCGCCTCGTATCGTTAATACGGTCGGCTCGCTCTTGCATGGTTTCGTGGAGGGATTTCTTAGGGTCAAAAGAGGATTCCTCCATCTCAATCAACTTCTGCAAGTACACGGCTAAGTCCATAGCCTCTTCTTGGGCGTGGATGAGCCATTCAAGGCGGGAGAGTGGTGCGGTTTCCATAGTGACCCCGTACTTGTTCTTGCCTACTTCTGCTCGCTGTGCAATCTTCTTGCATACTTCATCTTCAATTCTGCTCATTCTTCTTCACCTGTAATTTCCTTGATAATTCGTTCTGCTTCACATAACTTACAGTGATGCTTGCTTTGAAACTCCGGTCTGTGTATCATTGGTTTTATGCACTTCATTTTTTCTTCCTCCTGTTAGAGCGATTGATGTTAAGTATTGTACCACCTGTTGCCTTGACTACCTTCGTATTGAGTTTCATCATTTTAGTTTCAAGTTCAGTTTTGACCTCTTCAATTCTCAATATAGGATTTGGTAGTTGACTTATTTGATTCATAACTTCCGCCGCTACCATCACTTCTACAGTGGTACTAAGCATGTTTTCTAACTGTAGCACTCGGTCTTCTAATGATACGATTGATGCTTCTAACTTCTTAGTGTAGTTCGCCATCATCCGAGATTGTTTTCTATTACTGTAGCATGTTTCGCACACATTCTTTAATTGCGTACTTACATTTGATGTTGTAGTAAAAGTTTCACTACAAACAATACATTTCTTTTCCACCATTTTCCTCACCATAATTTTCTTGGCACTCGTCGTGCCGTGAGTCCATCTAAATCCCATTCAAGTGCTTCATACACTGATTTTAATTTACGATGAATCCATCTGTCAACAATTGTAGTCCAATCAATTGTATATCCTTCTAACTGTTCTTCATGCTCAAAGGCAACTACATTACTGAATGGTTGACCTTCGGGTACACTATCAACGAATACCCATTGGGCACTGTCGCTTTTTCTGTATTCAGTGCCTATGTATTCATTAGAATACTTAGCCGCTTTGACAGCGTTTGGAGTATGACTTGGATGGTATTCTTCAATTGCTTTCTTGATACCACCATACGATGATGCTTCTATGACTGGTCGCTCACCGTTGTATGCCGCACGGATGAGTGGCCTCACCTCATCGAAAATATCTTCTTCGGACTTTCCAGTGGAAATCAAGGTGAATACTTTACCCAGTAAATCTTTTGTGACCACTGGCGCACTTGACGCCTTGATGGAAAAGCCTGTCACTTTCATCTTCCCTGCCTCATTGGGCGGGAAAGACTTCACACCGAAATTCATGTTCTTCACTTTCGCTGTGAACCAGTAAGGGAAGAAAGCCTCAAGTTCTACATCGAGGTACTTGAGATTCATATCCTCTTGAGCAATGCGAGTCAACTCACTGGCAACATCTTCTGCTTCCTCAAACGGAACTTGAATGTAGCATGAATCAGTGTGCCCTGCAAGACCACGGTAGCCCATCTCTTCACTCTTGTCAACCAGCATACTGATTGACTCACGACCGAGGTAGGTGATGGACTGTGCAATCTCATAACTGCTCCACTGTCCACGAACCTTCTTGCTTCCCACCATGCCGTATATGGCATTCACAGCAACCTTCACAGCCATCTGTAGCATGTCATACCCTAACACTTCGTCGGGGTCTGTAGCGGCCTTCATTAGCCCCTTGTAGTGCTTACGAAGTGCAAGCATGTCCTTGACAACCTTTGGAAGAATACCTTCCTTATCTTGCCGCCAGTGGAATGTACCACCTGTGCCCGGAATGTATGTACCATCATCATCCATCTTGGGCGGTATGTTGAGTGTGAGTGTGTTGGGTCCGGGTTTGTCTGTGAGTGTAGTGTGGCATAAATTAGCCGAGAGAATAATGTTCGGGTACAGTGAAGCAAAGTCAACCAATGCAACATTCTCATGTCGCCCCGGTACAGTCTTCATTACCCATGCGGCTTGTAATGGAGCACGCTCTTCGATGTATGAAGTTGGAGCCTTGAGATTTGTTTTACGACCAATCAAACCACGGAAGTATCGGCTCACATTGTGAGTGCTACCAAACTGTACTCCTGCAACTTGCTGTAATGCGATGTGAAAATCTGTACAATGCAACTTCTCATCAATGTCACGAAGGAGAGTTGTATCGACTAAACAGTAGTCAACAAAGTCATCGTAGTATTCTTTCCAACCGTTGTGTACAGTCATACCTTCTATTTCATCAGTAAGTTTCGCACCAAGTCCAAGTTCAGTAGCGAACCAATTCAACTTGCGTTGCTGTGCCTTACCACGCCCACTCTTCTGCCACACACCTTCAAACCCACTACCTTCTTCGGCCATGGCCGCAGTGTCAAAGACAAGGCGACCCTTGATTGGTTGTGCTGTAGTCTTAAAACCCGAACCGTCTTTCTTAGGAGGGAGGAAGATACCGAGTGGTGACATATCATGACGGAGAGCACCTAATCGGTCGTGCAACTTGGGTAGGTCAGCCCATCCACCAGCGTGAGCGATGAGCATGTCCGGGTCACACTCTCTCAAGTGTTCTATGAACCCAGTAAGCATTGCATCTTCATTTGGATAGGTGCGTAGTTCATACCCATCATACCTATCAATCCACTCGGTCTTAGTGATTGTATCACGAATGGACACTTCACTCCATGCAAACACAACATTGTGTTCAGCATGTGAGTCTGCTACAGCCATGACAGTGATTTCACCATCACCTGTGGTATGCCATTCTAAATCGTAATACCATTTACGAGGATGGAACTCCGGTATCTTATCCGGGTAGTTCGTGAGTAGAATTTGGTCAAGGTAATTCAAGTCAGCCTCACAGGTCCACTTGCCCACCAAGTCCTTGATTTCCCATAAGATGTTTGGATGATTCACTTCGACCTTCCACAACTTACCACCGTCAAGACCTATGGCTACTTCACTACGGTCTATGCGTGCGTTGATGTTTCGTAGGCGATTGAGCACCCAAGTAGGGGCACCCTGCTTGAGCCAACAGAACGGGTACACATACCCATCATCTTCGTGAGTGATGTAGCGTTCCTTCAACACCCCGTCAGCCCCACGAGTGCGCTCGTAAATCGTGAGCGGCTCGTAAAGGTCGTCGGAGGTGAAGTCGATAATCATCAAACATCACTCTCATTTACAATCATCAGTAAAGTATTTTGTTGCTCAAAGATAACCAGTGTACTGTCACCCATGTGTAAGCGTGCCTTACCATCATCAAGGTACTTCAAGCATAGAGGGAGCCAATCACCAAAGTGCGTTTCGACTGTGGCATTAGGTCCATCATTATCGGTGAAGGGTAGGACTGTGAACAGGCGACCGGATGCGGCCTTACCAGCCACGATGCCGAACTCACCCTCTCCACAGTGCACCCGTAGTTTGTACAGCGAATCCTTATTCAACACGCTCTTCATGCCCGCAAGGGCAATCAAGTCCTTTGTCCTCACATCACCATGCACATCGAGTTCATCACCAGCAAAACTGCTCCAACCGTTTGCTGATGATTTTTCAAGCAGGTTGCGTATCACAACTGTCTTGGCCGCTGAAATAATGTCATCAGTGCTCGGTAATTGCAACTTGTTGCCACCTGTTTCGATGTGCAAGGGTTTGATTTCAGCAGTCTGCCGTAGAGTCACATTCTCTTGCTTGCTTGCCTTGAGAAACGCAATGGCCTTCTCAAGTAATGCGATGTGGATGATACCTTCGTCATGCACTGTCACACCTAACAATTGCTTTCGCAGGTAGTAATTGGCAAAGCCCACCTCAACTGTGATGCGGTTGCCGCTACAACTCATGCGTACATCTGTGACACCCTTCCCAAAGAAAGAAAGGTAGTCAAGCAAATCTTTTCTTGCAACTGTTATCTTTGTCATAATATCACCTCAATAGAAGGGGGAATAGGAAGAGGGTACCAATACCCCTTATAGCGCAGTTAGGAAAGTTCTTTTGCTGATTAAACAGTAGCCCATACTGTTCTCTCACCCATTCATTATTCCACCAAAACCCTTCTCTTGGTACAAGTACCTTGAGCATCACAAACTCCCATCGTACAGTTCGGGTAGCCCGAACCATTGTGGTTCACCATTTGGTCGTGTCACAAACACTGTGCGTGTTTGGTCTTGTAGTGCTGGATTCGTCTTGCACTTCTTGAAGCGAGCCTTGTACTCCGTCTTGGTCAGTAGACCATCATCATCGTACTCATCTTCTTGCTCCATCCAAATGATTGTTGGAATGTAATTGTTGGTCTTCTTCTCCCATTCGGGTTGCCACTTCGCTTTGGAAGCATCGTCGCTGTAGGAGAAGTTCGTGTTGCGTAGGTGAGTTTCCCAAAAGACCCTCACACCAGCACGCACAAGGCTACGGGAGAGAGCCGTGAGTTGGTGGAACCGAGTGTTTCGGATAGCCCAATCGGACTGTCGCTCTACTCGCTTTGCATCACCAGCACCACGGTTGTCTGCCGCTTCGATACCATCCTTGGCCAGTCCCAAGTCAATGATACGCATGTTGTTGGTACAAATCTCCAACCAAGAGTCGAGGCCGCTTACAAGCACACCCCACACTTCTTGTTCGCCGCTTTGTACTTGATGAAGAATGTACTTCATAATGTCCATCACACGCTGATGCGTGCCGGGATAGTCGTATGCTGTTCGGTCGTTCACTCCCATCTGCCATGGCTTCCATGACTTGATGTTCGGGTTTTTATTTACTGCTGAATTAAGCATGGCAACTCCCATGTCGAAATCCATTGCGTGAAGCATGGCGTTAGGATGCTCTTTGACATACTCACCAAAGGCGTGAGTCACGATACCCGACTTACCTGTACCATCGAACCCTGCGAGTCCAATGAACATGTGAGTCATCTGCTCATCCACCATCTTCTCTTCTTCAATCCGAAGGTGAGCGAAAGGGTCGTTGCCCTTCTTAGGGGCTGGTGCCGCTTTCTTCGCTACCTTCTTCGTTTCTTCTGCTTCTACTGTCTGTCCAAATCCTGCCATACATCTTCACCTCATTCAAATTGATTGACCCCTGTATCGCCACCAGTCATTCGGCGGCGAGAGCGTCGAGGGTCAGCGTACACGCCGTACACCGTTAACTTAGGAGTCGTGAGTCCATCTCGTGTCTTCATACCAATTCGGCCAAAGACGAACACTGTGGACTTCTCGGCGTATGGGTATGCATCTTCGCCCCAATGGGAAACGAATGGTTGTGTGCACTTACCCACTGCACCGGGAATCCAACAGTCAATGTCACCACTGATACTGCTGGAAAGAGTCATGCTGTAGTTGTGTCCTTCCTCATCATACTCGCTGTCACGAGGTTCAGTGGACATGCGGGACACAGTACCCTTGGTGATGACGAGAGGCCCGTAGGCTCGCTTCTCGTTGCCAATGGTCATGAATTGCTTCTTACTCTCGTATGCTTCCTCAAGGGAGTCAATGTGAGAGTATAGGTCGTGGAAGTTGCCAGTCCAAAACTTGGATGGTGCAAGGAGCGGTCGTAGGTTTTCACCGACGAACTCATCCGTGTAAGTAATGTCGAAGTCATTGTAGGTACCAAGAACATCTTTGAAGTTCTCGTTGCCACCCTCACGAGGTGGAACAACTGAAACCTTACATGGTCGCCCAATGTCAATTGACTTGTACAGGTTGTCACCTGTCATGTCAATGCGCCACAAAGTTGTAGTCCCATTCTTTCGGAACTCTTCTTCTTCGCCACCCAAGAAGTATGCGTAGCGACCCATCTTCTTTGAGTGGTCGGCCTTGCCATCCCATGTGGTCATACAAACCCAATCGTTGTCAGCCTTGATACCGTGTGGTGGAACAGGGTTCCCTTCCACTGGAATTTCTGTGGACACAGTGCCCTCTTTGGTAGTGAGGGTCCATACCCCACCTTCGTTCTCATACAGACCGAGGCGACCACTACTGATTGCCTCCGAGGGTTCTTCCTTGAACAGTTTGAGATTCGCCCGGACAATGTTTGCCAGTCTGTCACGCTTCTTGTCAGCAACGCCGAGGAAGCAACCAACCCATGTCTTGAGTTTGCTGTTCCCGCCACCACTTTGTCGTCGTGTTTCTACAACAAAGGATTCAGCCCAATCCACAAGAAGGTCTTCATCTTCTGCAATCGGGTCGAGTGACAAGTACACATTCTTACACAAGTCTGTGAACTCACTTACTACCTCATCGTATTTCTTTCCTGTTCGTTCTGCGTATGCTTTCAATCGACTGTTGATTGCTTCGGGGTAGCCACCTGTGCTGTTGCCCCCGTCATTCATCGCACCGAAACCATTGCTGGTGCCCGTGTCGTTTTCGTCAATCTCGCTGTATTCATCATCGTTGTCCCATGTACTCATGTCTTCACTTCCATTTTGTTTTTCAATCGAGCGACAAGCACATCAACATATGACTCGTCACTGCCGCCCCATTCATACACATACTTCATCATGTCACCCCATACCTCCATAACCACGAAGGTAGTGTCAGCATCATTATCAAAATGCTTACGGATGGCACGATGAAACTTGTTCATGAATGACAACTTATCGCCCGATGAATGTAATACAGTGAGCAAGTGCTCACGGAGGTCATTGTACTCGTTAGAGGCGGTGTACTCCCACCAATCCTCTTCGGTTGCTTTGACCGTGAATTGTTTGATTGAGTCTGCTGTCTTCGGTATGCGTTCCAATGCGGCCACAGAAGCACGCAAGTCACCACCGTGGTACTCAACTACATCTTCGTAGTATTGTTCCCATTCAGCAGGTACTCCTTCAATACGCTTGAGATGGAGTGCACCCTGCAAAGGCGACACACGGGAAAAGGAGTAAACCGTACATCGACTTTTGATGGCAGGGCGAATCTTATCAGCGTAATTGGCTGTTAGAATAAACAACACCTTAGCGGCGTACTTCTCCATGATGCCACGACAAGCGTCTTGTGCGGAAGGGGTAAGACCATCAGCCTCATCCCACACCACAATCTTACGCTTTGCACCGATACCACTTAGACGGACAAAGTTCTTCACCTCATCACGAATGTAGTTTATCCCCCTATCATCACTGGCATTCGTCCACAAGATGTTCATGTCGTTGTAGTGTTTGCCAAGCAGGGTGCGAGAAAGAGCATTGGCGGCACTTGTCTTCCCTGTACCCGGTTCACCTACGAACAAGAGAGCGGCGGGGTAATTGCCTGTACTCTCCCATTCCTTGGCGTCCCGAACGAACTGTGCGTTCCCCACCACTTGTGATGGGTGGACGGGTCGAAGTTGCTCATTCCAAGTCATTTTTCTCAATCCTTTCTTCTTAGTTGGTTTAAATACTCTTCACCAAAAACGGTGACTATCATCACAATTCCTCACAGAATTTGTCCCACGCTTCTACCCAGTACATGAACTTCTTCCAGTTCTTTCCTATCTTCTTACTGCGTCGGGTGAGCGTACCATCTTCTTCATTCTTGTAAATCACTTTGGGTATGGGGTTGTCACGATGCCACAGTATCTTTTTGATTTGCTTTACATCTTGTTCGCTCATCAAAGATTGGAACGGTTCAAGTTCGTCAATCCAACGATACATCTCTTCCCCGTACATCTGCCGCCTCTCCATCACAGTGAGTCCTTTTGAGTTGGCCCACACTTCGATACACTTCTTCTGCTCTTGTGTGCACGAGTCCTTCAAACGAATGTACCGCTCAACCTTGAACCCGTAAGCGTAGGGTGTGCGCTTGGTGACTACACAATACTGTACCTTCGTCAACGCCAACCCAAGTCCAACATCTCTAAGATTCATCTTCTCCACCTGTCATTGCAAAGTAATCGAGTATGTCATCAACATCATCAACACCCATGGTGTCTTCCACATCAACGAATTTTAAATGCCACCCGCCATCCGGCGTCCATGTGTAATTGAACTTACCAACTAAACACTGTTCAATTGGTTGGAAAGCGTGTCGTATGTTCGCATTCACACCACGACGCTTCAATGCGTTGTCGAGTGAGAATGGTATTGTTTCTATTCTGTGCGTCGTCGCATCAACTACTTCACCAGCATCGCTAAAACCGATAACAATTTCATACCCTCCTTTGTTCAAGTTCTGTATTGTGAGTAGTTGTGCGTACAACGAATTGGTTCCGTTGGTCAGCAAGTAATAGTTTGTTTCATGGTGAATTAAAAAACCACCCTTCGCATATGACTCAAGCAAGACTTGTGACTCGTGCCACTCGTTGGTCATAGGTTCCTTCGCTTTGGAGAACGGAAGGGGGGTGTTGTGTGAATGCCAGTGACTTGTGCCCGTGGGATTCTCCCATGTCCAACACACAGCGTTGCTATCAAGCATCGGTGTAAAGGTGGGGTTCAGTGTACCGTTTCTATTGCGTACAATCCCATCACCTACATACTTCAAGGTGGCACAGTCCGTGACGAACCACCACTTCTCCGGCACCTCACCTTCCCACGCTTCCAGTTTCTTGAATGGTGTTTGAGTTTCCGTCACCTGTAGCCCATCGAAAATGACAGCAAGATGTATATCAAAAGAATGACCAGCGTTTAATTTGCTGTGCCGGTACAGCCAGTTCTTGAATCGGTTTCGCTTGGAGTACCAACGGTAGTCCAACGCCCATCTCCATATGAGTCCAGCCTCTTTTGTGCTGATACTGTTAGCGAATGGAAGAATCCATTTGTCGTTTAGGTGTGCGTTCCTCATCAATTCAGTCACCTCTTTGAGCGTGTATGTACTCGGCACATCTCCCGATTCCATTGTTAGGATTTCAACAAACGGTCTGTCGTCTGCTACTTCCAAGATACGCTCAAGCATCACGCCACACTCTTTAGCCAATTGCGACTTGAGTCGATGGAGAGAGATGGAGAGCCTGTTCGTTGAATGAACGAAGTCCCAAATTTCACGACACTCTCTTTTTGTGATTTGTTTCACCAGTAATTTATTTGGCATTTGGTAGACCAAATCGGCCAACCTCGCCAAAGTAAGCATATACTCACTCTTCCTCATGAAGAGGTAAGTGGGTTTGAATTGAAGTGATACCCCACATCCAAGGAGGTACTCGTTCTCCGTTTCTCATCTTACCAAGAATAGTGAACATACCCGCTATACCTTCATCGAAAGCACCACCTTCTGCGTAGTCAACAAGTTGTTCTCTTGTCTGTGCCACATACTTGTGAGTGCTTGAAACCCATCGCATGAACAAGTTATCACCAGCAAGCAGGTGATAATCATCGGGGTCCATGTTAATGTCTTGACCGCACGAAGCGCATCCGATAACAACACGCCATAGGTCGATTGGTACAGTGGTACCGTTTGATGTATCAGCATCAACTGTTTCAATGTACTCGTACTTGGATTTCTCTAAGTCATTGTTAGCAAGAGGGAAGCCGCATTCACAAGCCCAAGACTGTGCGATTTCCTGCTTTGCATTGTACTGCATTTCTGCTTGTGCCATAGGGTCAAGCGGAGGTGTCACCGTTTCCAATGCATCCGGCTCTTCCATAGTGTAGCCACATGCTTCCATCAATAGCGTGAACTTCATGTGATGTTCCTGCGCCATAGGATGATTCAGCATGAACACAAGAGCATAACTGTTGTCGCTCATCTTTCGATACTGAACACCACTGTCGTCCGGTGCCCATATCGAATCCACTGCCATCTTACCGAAGTGGTCATTTCCCCAATCAATCAATTCACTCGTCGGTTGCCATTCCATTGTCCTCACCATTTACCTCGCACAAGACGAATCTCCCACAGCAGTTCCCTATGTAAAGGTACTGCCCACTGTCAAGTTGAAACATCTTATTGTCCTTGTTCTGTTGTCCACATTCGGGACACTGCATATCACTTGCATCCATTTGCATGATGAATTTCAAGTATTCACCATCAATTAAAATTTCATCATTGATGAATAACTCATCAACATCTTCGATTGAAATGGTTTCACTCATTCTTTCACCATCCAAAGTATTTCATAATCGGAATCAACAACACCATTGTATTCACAAATTGTATCTTCTACCCTCTCAATCCATTGGACTCCTTCTTCTCCAATGTGTTGTTTCCACTTACGCCAATCCTTTCCTTCGTAAGAGAGTATGTTAATTGAATCACCATCCTCCCCATAGTGGATTCTGTATTCAATAAATTTCTTCACGCCGTCACCTCCACGAGTTTCCCGTATTCATCAAAGTATTCTATCCAACATTTCAATTCCATTTCTTCAAATAGTTTCACGGTTTCGTGAACTTCTTTATTGGTAAAGTTTTGAGTATCAATCCTAATAATCACTGTGTTAATATCACTCACGCCGTCACCTCCTCGCTTCTGTTAGGGTGGTTGTTTATTTCTTCCAAGTGTTCTTCAAGCACCGCATAGGTATCTGCAACTTCATCAAGTATTCTTTGCAACTCTTTCATGGCCGCTTCGTAGCCTTCTGCTAATCCATCCATGTATGTTTTATTCACGCCGTCACCTCCACACTTTGCCATTTACCATCTACCTTTTCGGCAATTATTTCAGCGTGATAACCTACCCTAATTGTGACCTTGGTGTAGTCATTACGAGTTGCGTATATTTTCGCCCCTCTTTCAGTTTTAGAAACATCGCAGTGAGTATTGTCTTCACCGTATGCAATTCCATAGCACCTAATCACGCCGTCACCTCCACGCTTTCTTCTCCGCACCCCGGACAACAGTTGTTTTTCAACATAGACCATGCTGATGATTCTTCGTATTCCCATGCTTCATCTTCCCAATTACCAACAATGAAAGTCTTAACACGACAATCAACAATATTACACTTCATCATAATCATGCCGTCACCTCCACCTTTTGACATCGTTCCCATAAGTAATCCATCGCCCATTCAATATCTTCTACTGTACAAATGAGAGGCGCACCGAATGTATCTGTGCCGTTGTTGTAGGTGTACACCCACTCCGCACCGTTGCCCTCAACACATGTGTATTGCATGATGCAAATGTTCAACGCCTGTATCTTTGCTTTTGATTTAGGAAATCTCTTCACGCCGTCACCTCCAAGTCGTAGTAAGTTGCGAAGTGCTTCATTAAATCATTGTTGTAATCATGACAGTAATAATCGGAGGCTACTTTCAAAAACTTCCACACATCCTTGAAGTGTTTTGACTTCCGCAAGACCTTAACCAATGCTTTGTTGTAAGCATCAATTTCATGTTCGTCCTCACCGTCACATTCCGGGAGAGTATCGTCTTCTCTTGCGATGTACTCAACCAAATAATGAACCAAATGTTTTATTGATTCAGTGGAGGTCATGATGTGAAGCATAGCCTCTTTCAACTCTTTACTCCAAGTCACATCTTCACTCTTCACGCCGTCACCTCCACGCCATAGTCTGCCCAGTCTTTGATAATCTCATTGAGACAAGCGTAGCCGTATGGTGCGTCATCACCATCAATCGCACCTACGAGAATCCCAATCAACACTTCAAGCGCATAATCTTCACGCCATCCGTAATGCTGTTCACATTCATGCTTAATCCATTCCATCAATTTTTCCTTTGTATCACTCACGCCTTCACCTCCACGCCTTGCCACCAGTCGGGGGCAGGTGTGCCCTTGTCCCACTTGGCGAACTGCTTGGAATGGTAGTAGGCTTGGTATGCCTTGACCGCATCTGCATCACGATACTCGTCGGGCATGGCCTGTGCGAATGGTGTGAGTGCGGCTTTGGTACTTGGGTACTTGTCCTTGAACAAAAACACCAAGCCAATCATCGAGTGTATGGGTCGGTCACAGGCGTGTGTTTTGCCGAAGCGTTTGGTATATTCGCCACACAGTGCTACTGCGTGTCGAGCAAGCCAAACGAAGTTAGCCTCACTATCGCCAGCCCATACGGTGCATGGGTGGTGAGCGTAGCCACCCTTGTAGGGCTTGCCCGCTTTGGTGAGTGGCATCTGCTCATCAGTCGCACCATGTCGGCGCAGGGCTGATGCCATCATCTGTGCGGCTTCCACGACCATCTTGGGCACATGCTTGTCGCAGTGCATTTGAGCCGCAACAGTAGGGTCGGTGTCAAGTACGAAGATGTTCATTCAATCACCACTCCGTATTTTTTCTTCATGGCCTTGCGAAAGTCATTCATGGCTTCATCGCCATGACCGTTTGCTTCTTGCACATGTTTGAACCATTTGCGAATCATTTTGAGTTCTTTTGACTTGTTGATGAGTGCTGAAACCTGCTTCTCATAAACCTCAAGTTCTGCTTCGGTTGGGTCGTGGTCAAACAGCGTAATGCTTTCATGGGAACAGTACAAGTAAAACAACCACTCGGATGCAATTTCAGCCTCGTTTGAGTTTAACAAAGCCCAGAAAGCGAAGTCCTTGAACTCCTTACTCCATGTAATATCAAAATTGTCAAGTATCATATGTCCCACCCCCTTGATGACACAGTGGATTCACAGTCCTTACACAGTCTATATCCATCCACATTGTATGTACGCTTTATGGCTTTACTGTACCTGTGTGCTAAACATCGGTAGCACTGTGAATACTTACTGTTGGGGTCGTTGTTTTTGTACTTCACTTCCATCAGTCCCACCTCGATGCTTGTTGGTCTGCTCTCAAGTCATCCAATTCTCTTTTGCAATCGGCACAGATATACTGGTCACTGTCGTGGTAGTCTTCTGCACAGATAGCGCACTCTTCTTCTTTGCTCATTCTGCCATCCCCATCAATCTGTTTTCTATTTCCACCAGTGCATCATTAACATCAGATTCTATGCGAGCGTATTCTATGACTGCGCTGTGTCTACATTCGATACTAAGACTCAAACAAAGGTCATTGACCGTACTGATGTAGTAAATCAATTCGATTAGTTCGTTTTGTAAATGACGCAGATTTCCCATTCTTTCTTTCAATTCTTCAATGCTCAATTCGTGCGGGTTCAACATTGTGTCAACTCCATTGCTTTCACCCATGCCTTCTGCTTAGTGCGATTGTATGTACCGAACAGTGCCGACTCCATACGCTTTGTACTTACTTCACCATTGGCAAGCCGAGTGAAGTTGTGGTCGATGGCTTCGGTGACAGCGTTGTACGCCGCCCATGCTGTACCATCCATATTGTTGAGTGTGTTCTTGTGGTTGCCGAGCAAGCCCACAACTGTGTTGAGCATGTTCTTTGAACGAGTGGTAAGGTCACCCTTGTCGTTGAAGGTAAGGCCAAGCGAGTCGATGAAGTATAACTCCATATCTTCCATGGTCATCTTAACTTCAAGCAACGATTGTGCTTGCTCGCCCCATTCAATGAAGTCAGTGTTCACCAACTGTAGTGCCTCTCGTGCCGCTTCCAAACGGTCGTGCAACTTACCTGTGTGTCGAATGTTGTACCCACCTGTTCGCCCCTTCATAGCCATCGCAAGAGTGTTTGCACACACCACACGAATAGGTGTAAGGAAAATCTTGAGTGAACCCGAACCATCATGGCTGTTCACAATGAGGATATACTTGTCAATCTTGTCAACGGTATTGATGACAATGCTCTCCGGCAACTTTGCCAGTACCCATACCTTCTCACCGTTGCCCAATGCACCGCACACCTCAATCTTCGCTTCTTGTGTTTGGCACAACTCGTCAAGGAAATCCATTGACTCGATGTTTTGGAATGGTTTCCATACCCGGCCAACTGCTGTACCACGATTGAGTGGAATCCAATTGGTAGTTCCGTCTTCTTCTTCCTTGCGGAAGACCCCGTAGGTATCGGGTACTACTTCGGGTCCGTTCTCGGTTTGATTGTACAGTGGTCGCTTCTCAACCAACCAGTCAAGGTTGGCCGCAATCAACGCTTCCGTTGCTGTCATCAGTCCGTCTGCTTGCTGTCCTAAGCGGTGCCACGGTGTGTCACCAGCCCATGCTGTCATATATTGTCCGTTCTTTGCTTGTGTTATGTTATGTGCCATGTTCATTCCTCCAATTTGTATTTCTTGTCAATGTATATACCCAAGTCGTTATACAACTCATGTACTTCTTCTAATGTAATTTCATACCTTTCTGCATAATACTCAACTTCACTATCTAAGTGACCAAACACTTCCCAAATGTGTTGTAGCATTTCTCTCATTTCTTTCTTCATCTTTCTCATCTCCTTTCTCTATCTTGGTTTAAATACTCTTCAAT